>Ga0208395_100012_pt1 | contig 224832 bp, 210 predicted proteins | sample LakWasMet61_LOW9_2_FD_183893 | JGI IMG/M metagenome (GOLD analysis project Ga0208395, IMG submission 183893) | Freshwater sediment methanotrophic microbial communities from Lake Washington under simulated oxygen tension - Sediment Metagenome... | ecosystem: Environmental > Aquatic > Freshwater...
TTAGAACTGCGCAGCATGCAACCGGTTTGATGGTGAAGGTTGCTCTTCTCCTCCCACCGAGAGACCTACTCTCATCACATAGGCAGCTTCGCTGGACACACACATGGGTATTGCTGCAATTGGGGCAGGACGTTGTAACAATCAGCAGCAGTGCATATCCAAGCTTTATATCCGGCGGACGGAATTCTACCGGTCATTAGTTCTAAACTTCAACTTTTGTTTATTAATTTAGCTTTAGTTCCGGGCAGACAGTTGGTCAATTCCCCAACTGTAGCAATACCTGTCCGTTAGTGGCAATTTTAATCGTTCATATTCATAGAAGTTGAAACAAACAAAATCACTCATATTGTTTATTCTTTTTGGAGTAGCGTGCCATAATCAATCTGTAAATGATAAACATTCAGCAACCATGAATAGGTTTAATCAAATAGACAATAAATTAACCGAGCTATCAAAACAACTTGGGACTACGGTAGCCACAACGGGTGGTGGGGCTTCTTTCGACGGAGTAGATGTTCCGAAAGACAAACTTGAAATGCGACGAATTGTTTGGGTAGATGGTTCAATCGGAAAGGGAATAATAATTAATCAAAACTTCGAAAATAGAAATATTGATGCGCCAGATTGGGATTTCTCATATATAGCTTGGCTAGAGAAAACTGAATTAACTTCAAAAGGAAGACCCTTTTTAGAAAAAAAACTTTTGACAAAAGTCACACTTGCTAAAATCGAAAAAAACATCGATCAACTTATCAAAGTATCTACCGAGAATTTAAAAAATATTAAAGAAAGTGATCTCGGCTATAACTGAGCGTAGCAAAACTGCGGCTACACCGGCTTCCAGCAATTGGGGGGCGACCCAACGCGTCTTTCATCGGCAGCAAATATCCAAGCAGCATATCCAGCGCGACCCAACTCGGCTGGTCTGCAGAATATATCATCAGCTTTTGTATCTTTAGTTCAGCGGCAGTAAGCCCGGGGCGACGGAAGTGCATACCCCAACTGCTTAAAGCCCTGACCGTTGTACGCTATGAAAAATAAGCTTGGCTGTTTAAGGGAAAACTTTGTAGATGTCCTTTCGGTGAACAAACCTGGCAATTGAGATTGTAGCATTTTCAAAGAAAAACCCTAATCGATAATCTCCTACCCTTGTTCTATATGCAGACTTATGACCTTTCAGTTTCTTTGTATTCGGAATTTCATCCAATGAATTGACATACTCCATCAATTCTATTACTTTTAAAAGATTCGCTTTAACAGATTTTTGGCTGACTCCGTCAAGATCTTTTGAGAATTTCTTTAAAAAGTCAACTTTCATTATGAGCTCAGTTTTTTCATAATTTCTGAGCGGCTGGCTTTTTTGGTCTTGTCCATATTTTGCATCATTTTAGCAAGGCCTATATCTTCTAATTCCTCTTTTGAAAGAGAAGACATTCCTACACCAAGTTTGGTGAGTAGGTTTGACAAGAACTTATATTCATTGTCACTTTTCGGGGTTATAACTAACGCTTTCATACCACTAAGATACAAAAAACTAAACACAGCGCACAACATCGCTTTTGAGCAGGTAATAATCTTTCTTGTGGTGTTTTCTGCAATAAGCCCGTAATTCATTACTTGTATGGAGATATTCCTTGTGCAGTAATTCCAGTATCCTTAGTTTGCTGTCTAAACAGGATTTACCCGTGCTGCTTGACCATCTGATCCCTTTTAACCATTCCAGAAAATCATTGCTCCAGTTCGGATTGTCATATTCCTCCGGTACAACTATGCCATGAAACAACAGAAGTGATTTAATATGCGATTTACTTTTGCGTAATAGTTTAACCACCTGATTACGCTGGCGCAATAAACTCCGCAATTGTTCTTCTTCTTCGCCGGGAATATGGATACTATGAAGCTGCCCTTGCTGTATTTGTTTGCAGAGATTGCGGCTGTCGAGTTTATCCGTTTTCTGGTAAAGCTGTTTATCTTTCCGGGGTACATCTGATGGGTTAACCACTTTAACCTCCCAGCCAAGATTCAAAAAATAACGCGCGACCCCAAACCCACAGCAACCGGCTTCATACGTCAATGAAACTTCATGTTCTGCAAAATGAAGGGACACATAATCGAATAGTTTCTCGGCTTCAGGGGGCATCGAGAATCCTTTGTGGTCAAATAAATCGGTGCGAAAATGGACAAACCAGGATTTCTTGTGAATGTCCATCCCAATAAATAACTTTGGATTGGCGGTAGTTTGAGTATTCATTTTTTTGAATTTTAAGCAAACTCAAATTACCGCTTTTACATAGTTGCTTTCAGCAATTGGGGGGCGACCCAACGCGTCTTTCATCGGCGGCAAATATCCAAGCAACATATCCAGCGCGACACAACTCGGCTGGTCTGCAGAATATATCATCAGCTTTTGTATCTTTAGTTCAGCGGTGGTAAGCCCGGGGCGACGGAATAACACACCCCAACTGCTTAAAGCCCTGACCATTGGGCGCCATTTTTTTGTTACGGGAGAAACATTTTAACTATTCTTTAAAATCACTAATTTTGAGATTATGAAAATAGCATTTCAATATGTGAGCGATATGAATGGTAAGCCACAAGCCGTTCAAATGCCAGTTAGCGAATGGGAAAAAATTCTTTCCCGTATCCGGAAATCTGAGCAGGTACTACAACTCAAATCCGATCTCAAAGTTGCCTTTAAACAGGTTGACGCATTAAGAAAATCAAAAGCAAAAAAAAAGACCTTAACTGATTTTCTAGATGAATTATAAAGTAATACCGGTTGACAAATTCAAAAAGGAAGCCAAACGGTTAATCAAAAAATATCCTTCTCTTAAAATCGAGTTAGCTGAATTAGCAGAATCTTTATCTGCCCAACCAACGCAAGGAACTGCGCTAGGAAATGACGCTTATAAAATTCGAGTTTCCATTAAAAGCAAAGGAAAAGGAAAAAGTGGAGGTGCTCGCGTAATTACTTATGTCGTTACTCCGCAGAAAGAAGTTTATCTTCTTACCATTTATGATAAAGCAGAGTTTGACTCTATTGATGACAAAACACTACGAAGAATCATAGCTGTTATTCCCACAGAGAAATAAAACGGCGCACAATAACTAAGGTTTCGTTGCGCCCAACGGGCGAACAATGAAACCCCTGTTGAACGGAACCGGTTATGAGTGGAGTGACTATATGGAGTTATCGGAAGATGGTATAGAGATGACAAACAGGCTATGCGCCTGTTTTTTGTTTTGTTGAGAGGCTAATAATGCCTGTTGCCTTTACATCAACTACATTTATATATGGCAGGTACATACCTTCCCCTACCCGTAAGCACCCCACCAATACCCTTATAATATAGCAAAATATAATTCCGGGATGTTGACCCCTCTTAATATTTTAAATGTTTTGAGTGGGCTTCCAGTTTTGTGGTAGTAGTTCTTGTATTTTGTTAATAGGATAACCAGCGATGCGTGTTAAAATATCTTGCATCCAATCAACAGGATTGACGTTATAATTTTTGCAAGTAGCTAATAAACTGTAGAAGATAGCTGAACGTTGGGCTGCAGCATGGCTACCTGCGAACAAGTAATTTTTTCTTCCAACAGCCACAGGCCTTATGCTGTTCTCGACCGGATTATTATCGATATTTAAAAAATCAGTAGTAGCATACAGGCTTAATTTATCCCATCTGCTTAAACTATATGCTATTGCTTTACCAATAGCACTGCTAGGCAAAACTTCGGAGTATGCCTTCTGCATCCATAAGCCTAATGCTTTGAGGATGGGTAATGCTTGTTCTTTGCGGTATTCAAGCTTGTCGTTACCAGTGATGTTGTTATCTGTTAGATATCTTTCTATAGCGTAGAGCTTTTGTATTTCCGCTAATACATGCTCCGCCCTTGCCTTATCATTGGGTAAGGCTTCACTGAACTTGCGTCTGGCATGTGCCATGCAGTTAAACACAATGACATCCGGATTTTGATCAAAATCCTCATACACGATGTACCCGTCTGTTTGGAGATAACCTTTGTAATTTTTTAATATGCTTTGTGGTCCTTCCCGGCCCCTGCCGGTACGGTAATCAAAGAGTACCAGTTTGTTGATACTGCATTGATAAACCCAAAAGTAGCCCTGGTGAGTAGCATTCCTTTTGTCGCTATCCATTACTTTGATAATGGTTTCATCGGCGTGTAAATAGCCACTATCTAAGACCAGTTGCTTATGTGCCTCATATAAAGGTTTTAAGTAAGCAGCACTTGCTGCTACCCAATTACCGATGGTGCTATCGCTGATAGGATATCCTAGTCTTGCAAAACGTTTTATCTGACGATCTAATGGGAGATGATCTGTAAACTTCTCAACGATGATCTGTGCTATTAAACTGGGGTCTACATTGCTTCTTTCAAAACAGCGCTCAGGTGCCAGGGCTTGATGGATACTATTGGTAGCAACATCTAGATATTTAGGACGAATCACTTTTTTTACAAACAGCTCTGCTGGTACATACGCTAGTGTTTCTGTTACAGACTCACCAATCCTTTTAACCAACGTCAGATCTATACCTGTAGGGTTGACGACTGTTTCCACCCTACGCAAATTCTCGGGGAAGCTATTACGACCGGGGTGATTGGGCCGTGCCTGTTTGCCAGCTTTCTCATAACTAACGACAGTTGGCTCTAAAAGTTCAAGTATTAGCGGTATATCAAAAAGGGTTGGTGCCATTTGTGCCTCCGTACCAACAAACTTTTCATGACGGCTACCAAAAACCAGTTTCTTTAACTGGGCTAATTGTAATTCAAGGTCTTGCTGTTTGGATACTAACTTTTCATTGATGGTTACTTGCTCATGATAAGCATCTTTGTAGTCAATATGTACGTTATTTTGCTCCATCTTATGATGGTGTAAAACTCGCTCTGTAATTAGGTTTTAGCAAATAAAAACGAACCTTTATTTACCCACAAAAGCATCAAAAAATAGTGTGTAAACCCATCCTTTTTTTTAGTTTCAATAAGCAGTGTACATAAAACAAGCCATTTATTTGGGCAAGGCAAAACGTTTCTTTTTTCTAACAGAATTAAGTACAATACCTTGTAAAATCAATTGCAAGTGAACAGTATCAATGGAAGCACAGCCGCTATTAGCAGCAATAGAAGGTAGCTCATACACGCCTTTTTCTAATCGCTTATAGTAAATGGCCAGGCCATCGCCTTCCCAGGTAAGTAGTTTTATTTGATTGCGCTTTTTATTGACAAAAATATACACGCCACCCTGTAAAATATTAGCTTGGCAGTGTTGGTTTACCAAGCCGCAGAGTGCATCAAAGCTGCCCCTCATATTAACAGCACCATTATACCAATAGTATACAGTGGAACTATTTAGGTGAAGCATGATCAAGCTAGTAATAACTGCTTTACAAAACCAATGGATTTATCCGTAAGTTGAATCTGAACTTTTATACCACTAACCCCAATGATGGTTATCTGCTCTTTGCTAACAGCGGATACAACCTTCACCGGCAGAAAAGATCCGGTCTCTGTTTTATTTGCTCTGTAAACACCATACCAGTAATGGAATACATGATAAGCAATGTTATTAGTAGCACAGTAATCTCTTTGTTTTAAACCACTGTCTTGCCAATCTGTAATCATTAACATCATTTGTTCACGTTGCTCTTTTTTGTTTTGCATATTTGCTCTTTTTGCAAAACTCATATCTTCTAACCAACTTTACAATATGGTATTGGTGGGATGCTTACCCCTACCCGCTGTTTTAACCAACAGGAACAGGTTGCTTTGCCCGTAAATATTTACCGGGTGGTCCTGACCGTTATGCGCTATTTTTTCGTTCCGGGTGAACTTTTCAACCCCGGAAAAAAATAATTGCCTAAAATTTGCGCAACTCAAAAGTTGCATATATATTTGCAACCTGAGAGTTGCGTATTTAACTATTGAAAAAATGAAACAAGACATCTTCCAGGCTATCGCTGACCCAACGCGCAGGGCTATTTTAACTTTAATTGCTATCCAGGCATTAACGCCAAATGCAATGGCGGAAAAATTTGACATGAGCCGACAAGCCGTATCAAAACATATTAAAGTATTACATGAATGCGAGTTAATTAAACCTGAACATTCCGGCAGAGAAATTTATTATCACTTTAATCCCCAAAAAATGCAGGAAGTAGACAATTGGTTAGCTCAATTCAGAAAAATCTGGGAAACTCAATTTAATCAATTAGACAAAGTATTATCAACAATTAAAAAACAGAAAAAATGAAAACTGATTTGCTATTTGATTTTACCGTAGACAAAGCAATAAAAACGGTATTCATCACAAGGGAATTTGATGCCAATCTATCATTGGTATGGGATGCATTTACCAAAGCAGAAATCCTTGACCAATGGGTGGCGCCTAAACCCTGGACATCAAAAACAAAATTTATGGATTTTAAAGTTGGCGGGCGAAGATTTTATGCGATGGTAAGCCCGGAAGGACAAGAGCGTTGGTCTATTCAGAAATACACGTCCATTAGCCCAAAAACCAATTTCAAACTGTCTAATGCTTTTGCAGACAAAGATGAAAACCCTGAATTGCCAGGTTCTGATTGGGATTATACTTTTAGCGAACAGGATGGAAAAACAAAAGTGAGTATTAAAATTTACAACGAATCTCTTGCCCGCCTGGAGAAGATGATTGAAATGGGCTTCACAGAAGGATTCACAGCATCAATAACCAATTTGGAAAATCTGTTGGCGGTTTTATCCAAAAAATGATAGGATTAACCCGTTGGCGGGTTGTTCGAAATTTAACCGGCAAGGCCTTATGTTGAAACATTTAACCGCTATAAAGCGTTATAATGTACAAATTCAGTAAACGCCATTTATCTCAAAGTCCGGGAAAATTAACTCCGCCAACGGGTTAGGATTACAAAATATTCGCAAATTTTATTTCAAATCATTGGAATAAGAATGAACGTACAGGACCAAATCAAAAAATATATTACCAGCCAGCCTGAGCCAAAATACAGCGACATGCAGGCGTTGCACCAACGCATACTCCAAATGTTACCAGCATGTAAATTATGGTTCAACGATGGTAAAAACAGCGAGAATAAAACTGTTACTAACCCTACTATAGGTTATGGCGTTCACGTAATTAAATATGCCAATGGAAAAACTACTGAGTGGTTTCAAATTGGTATCAGCGCAAACAAAACCGGAATCTCTGTGTACATGCCTGGTATCAGGGATAAGACATACTTATCAACAGAATTATAATTAAACATACTGTACAATGAAAAGGATTTTATTTTTTTTGCTCTTGCAGAGTTTCGCAGGCACCAAACTATTTACACAGGAAATTCAAATCAAAGCAATCCCCTACCCCATGCACTTTGATATCAAGCCAAAAGATTTTCAGATTAAAGGCGATAATGAGCTGGTCATTTCTGCTGCAGGAAATACAAATTTATTTACTTCACCAGACGGAGGTTTTGAGCAAAACACGGCTCCAAAATTATTATTCAGGCCCGGTTCCGATTTTATTTTTACATCCAAAATACAAACCGAATTTAAAGCGCCCAGTTGGGATGCTGGTGTGCTGCTGGTTTATAACGACCCGAAACATTATGCAAAATTTTGCTTCGAAAATGACTATACAGGTCAGCCAAGAGTGGTTTCAGTTGTTTGTAATGAAACAGGAGATGATTGCAACTCAATAGCAGTTGATAAGAAGGAAGTATTTTACCGAATCATTGGATCTGCGGGAAAAAATTCGTTCAGCTTTTACCATTCTGCCGACGGGAAAAACTGGTACCTGATAAGATCATTTAAGCTTGATAAATTTGATAATATCCAAATAGGATTTAGTGCACAATCGCCTATAGGTAAAGAATGCAAGGTTGTTTTTTCAAATATTGATCTGCAACAGAAAAAACCTGCTGATTGGTGGAAGGGTGAGTAATTTTCTTGCCGGGCTGGTATTTTTTTAAACTACCGATGCACCTTCGGGAGATGTGCCTGTGAAGTACGATTTGTTTCAAGATCATTTAAACTGATTCTGCTTGTTGTTCAAACCAATGAGTCCTCGTAAGAGACTGGCTGGAGAAGAAAATTTGATTTAGGCTTTGGATAGGTAATAAATTTATTACCTTTGAAAACATGAAGTCCAGCGAACTGGTAAGACTGCTTAAGAAAGACGGATGGTTTGTGATCAGGCAAACGGGTAGCCATATGATTATGGAACACCCTGTTAAAAAAGGACAAATCGTTTGCCCCAATCATGGCAGTCATGAGGTTGGTAAAGGACTGGAAATGAAAATTAAAAGAGATGCAGGTATTAAATAAAAATGGTGTGTTATGAAAATTGAAATGATTGTAGAAAAAACAAAAACAGGTTATTCTGCTTATGCAGAAAAATATCCTGTGTACACTGTTGGTCACTCTTTGGAAGAATTGAAAGCCAATATTCTGGAAGCTCTTAGCCTCCATTTTGAAAAACAAGATAAAATAATAAGTGAAAATGATTTAAGAATTACCCTTGACCTGCCCCAGTTTTTTGAATTTTACAAAGTAATTAATGCAAAGGCGCTATCTGAACGTATTGGCATGAACCAAAGTTTATTAGCGCAATACATTAAAGGCATTAAGAAGCCCTCTGCCAATCAAACACAACGTATATTAAAAGGTGTACAGCAGGTGGGGAAGGAATTGGCTGCAATTCAGTTTCTGATGTGAGGTATTTTACATTGGAAGTGCTGTATTACAAATGTGCGCTACAAAAAAGATGCTTATTTCTTTGCGTTCCCTGCGTTACACGATTGGCTTTTTTTGTTCAAACCGCAGCGTCCCCGTTCCGGGAGACACCGCGGAGAATTTTCTTTTTTATTTTATGAAATGGACACCCTGGGAGAAGGAAAGCTATTCAAACTTTGCTGGTATTATAAACGTCCTCTTTGTCGCCCCCCTGTAATTAAAAAACCCTCATAAATTATTCATTTATAAGGGTTAATTAGGTTTTTGGTGCCCAGGACTGGATTCGAACCAGCACATCCTTGCGAACGCTGCGACCTGAACACAGTGCGTCTACCAATTTCGCCACCTGGGCTTTTTAATTAGTAATTTGTAGTTAGTAATTACTATTTATTTCAGGGCTGCAAATATAGTGGCAAACAGCATAAAGTACCAAGGGAAATTTTAGAAGTCTGGAGTTAGGAGTTTGGAGTCTGGAGTAATTGATTAAAAAAGACAACTCCAAACCCCAAACCCCTAACTCCAAACCCCACCCCCCCTCATCTCACCATCAAACTACACCCCCTGATATCACTATTATCCAGTCTGCCCCATACTTCAAAATTGCCGTCTTCATATACTATGCCTACATCTTCGGTGGCAATAAAGCAGCAACTGTATATATTGGCAAGGTCAATTACCTGTAATATGCCCCTGCCGCTGGCTTTTACCAATAAAGGGTCTTCCTCATCGCGAACCAGTACTCTCATCCATGGCGGGCAAACAAAGCGACCCTCCCCTTTTGAGTAGGCCTGACTTAGCAATTCCGTCATCCCATATTCAGAATGTATGGCTGTTACCCCCAGCCCATCCATCAGTTGCCGGTGTACTTCTGCACTGGTTAACTCTTTACGGCGACCCTTCATACCCCCGGTTTCCATCACCACCGTATGTTGTAATTTTTGGGGAAAGGATGCAGCAAAACCCAATAACCCGAAGGTTACGCCTATCAGCAGGGTCTTTTGTCCGAGGCCTTCCAGCTTTTGCAGTGTTTGGGATAGTTTTTCATGCTCATACAGGTAAAACCCGCTATCGGCATGACCGCTCAGTTTGATCATTTCATCCACCATCATCACCAGCGAAGAATGTTGCCGCTCAAGATATGAGGGCAGCAGGCCCAGTATACACCAGTCTTCTATCTTCCCATAAAACAATTCAAAAGCCTTCATAAAACTTTGCCTGTACAGTTCAATATCTTTTACCCAATGTTTTGACTGGACGGTTTGCGTAGTGCCGCTGCTCTCAAATACGGTTTGGGGCTCAAACTGAGTGGTAATAACCTCATGTGTTTTAAAGAATGAAATGGGCAACGAAGGGATGTCAGCCGGTGTCTTAGTATTGGCAGGATCAGCACCCATGAGATCGCACCATTGCCGGTAAACGGGATTATGGGCATATTGAAACCGGAAAGCGGTGAGGCAGGCATCTGAAAAGGCGCTCTGATCGTATCTAAGAGAGAAAATATTGTTAACATCAAATAGGTCCACAGCGATGTATTGTAATGTTTTAACTAAATTTGAAATGAAAGTGAAACGAATGAAAACAAAATTATTGATACTATTGGCAATACCGGCTATGTTTTATGGCTGCAAGAAAGATACTTACACCACCAAACCGCAGATTTCTATCAAGAGTGTCAATAACACTACCCTGAGTCAGGGCAGTTTACTCCTGTTCGAACTATCTTTCACAGATGCAGAAGGTGATATACAGGATACTTTATTTGTGCAGAAAATATCCAAAACCTGTCCTTCCACCCCCGGGGCCCAGTTTATCAGCAAAAACAAAGTGCCCAATTTTACACCTACTTCCAACCTGAAAGGAACTTTGGAGATAGGCTATGCGTATAACGCCAGCGTACAGGGCTATAGCACTATTTCCGGATGCGGCATAAAAAATGATACGGCTTATTTCAGGTTCTGGCTTAAAGACAAAGCCAAAAATGTAAGTGATACCATCACTTCCGCCAATATCGTCTTACTAAAATAGTTTGGATTGAATGGTTTAGCCAGGTTACTCTTATTCGGTAATTATTTTTATGGCATTTGTGCCGTTGGCCTGTCTATTGAAGCCAGCCTGCAACAACATACTCCGCTTAACAGTGTTGCCTACTATTTGTTGGTATTTGCCGCTACCGTACTGTATTATACCCATGCCTATATAGCCGAACCCTCTGCCGGTGCTGCTCATTCGGCCAATAAACGTGCTGCCTGGTATTTTAGAAACAGGCAGTTGGTCACTTTTTCTCAAATATTTCTTACAGTCAGTTTTATTGCCTTTGCGCTGTACTGGATCAATACATATTGGCAGCATCTGCAGCACATGAACTGGTTGCATTGGGCGCTGCTCATCATCTTTCCACTTGCGGCTGCTTTATATTATGGAAGCTCTGCGCCCGCAAGTTCAACCTATAACTTACGCAATAAAGGATGGCTCAAACCCTTTGTTATCGGCTTTGTATGGGCCGGTGCGGTTACCGTATATCCATTGCTGTTTGGCAGTATTGAGGATAACAGGCCCTATTTAACGGATTATGTGAACATTTTGCTGTTCATCAAAAATGTGATGTACATATCCATGCTTTGTATCATGTTTGATATTAAAGACTATGCGGCCGACCATAATAAGCTTTTAAAAACATTTGTGGTGCGGGTGGGACTTCGTAAAACAATTTTTTATATCCTGATCCCCCTAAGCATCATCGGTCTGGGCACATTTATCCTGTATGTCATCCTGCATCGTTTTCCCTTGCTGCGGATACTCATTAACACCATTCCTTTTATATTGTTGATAATTGTTGCCTACTCAATGCACAATCGTAAAAGCATTCTCTATTATCTTGCAATCATTGACGGATTAATGCTGGTAAAAGCGATCTGCGGCATTATCGGAATGACACTCATTAAATAAATTACCATGGCAAAAGCAAAAAAAACACACGCAAAAGCGAAATCTATCCTTACAGATACCTCACTCGCCTTTTTTAAAAATTATATCAATACTGCTTCTCCTGTTGGGTTTGAAACAGGCGGACAAAAAGTATGGATGGAATATGTAAAACCGTATGTGGACAGTTTTATTACCGACCCCTATGGCACCGCCGTTGGTGTGATCAACGCAACCGCCCCTTTTAAAGTGGTTATTGAGGCCCATGCAGATGAGATCAGTTGGTTTGTGAATTATATTAATGACCAGGGGCTGATTTACCTGAAACGCAATGGCGGTGTTGACCACCAGGTAGCGCCTGCCAAACGTGTTTGGATACATGGCAAGAAAGGTCCGGTAAAAGCGGTATTTGGATGGCCCGCCATCCATACCAGGATGAGCAATAATGAGCAGAAAGAACCCACGCCAAAAGTGGAGAATCTTACGCTTGATTGTGGTGCGCGAAGTAAAAAAGAAGTGGAAGCGCTGGGTATTCATATAGGTTCTGTAGTTACTTATGAAGAAGGATTTGATGAACTGGCCTATGATTATTATATCGGACGTGCTTTTGATAACCGCGTTGGCGGTTATATGATTGCTGAAGTGGCCCGTTTGCTGAAAGAACACAATAAAAAATTACCATTCGGATTATATGTGGTAAATGCAGTGCAGGAAGAGATAGGCCTGCGTGGCGCAGAAATGATTGCCCGCAGAATTAAACCGGATATCGCCATCATTACAGATGTTACGCACGATACCAGCACACCCATGATCAGCAAGGCTATTGAAGGAGATATTCAATGCGGCAAAGGGCCTTCATTAGCTTATGCCCCGGCCATCCACAATAAATTATTAAAAGTAGTACAGGATGTTGCCGAAAAGAAAAAGATCCCTGTTCAGCTCAGAACCCTCAGCCGCAGCACCGGTACCGATACCGATAGTTTTGCTTATGCCAATGATGGCTGCCCTTCCGTATTAATTTCCATCCCGCTGCGTTATATGCATACAACAGTCGAAATGATCCATAAAAACGATATCGAAGAAACCATCAAACTGATGTATGAAACACTGCTGGCATTAACGCCTAAAACAAATTTGAGCTACTTGTAGGGAAGTCTGGAGTTAGGAGTTAGGAGTCTGGAATTACAAAAATATAGCCCTACTCCAAACTCCAGACTCCAAACTCCAAACTAATTCCTTCTATGCGCTGGACAGAGAAAAAACATATCCGGATAGCTGTTCTTGACCTGTATGAAGGGCAGGAGAACCAGGGTATGCGCTGTATCCGTACGATACTTGCGGAGTGGAGTAAGGTTAAAAATATAAGCCTGACATTAGACGAATTTGAGGTGCGCCTTAACCTGGCAGTACCCGATACATCGTACGATATTTATATTTCGAGCGGTGGCCCGGGTTCCCCGTTGGAAACTGAACACAGCGCCTGGGAAAAAGAATATTTTAAATGGCTGCAAAGTATTGAGGACTGGAACAGCCAGCCAGAGGGGTTCCCTAAAAAACATGTCTTCTTTATTTGTCACAGTTTTCAATTAGCCTGCAGGCATTATGCGATAGGCAATGTTTGCAAACGCAGGTCCACCGCCTTCGGGGTATTCCCGATTCATATGCTGGAAGAGGGAAGAAATGAACCGGTGTTTGAAGGCTTAAGAGATCCGTTTTACAGTGTTGATAGCCGCGATTACCAGGTAATAGCGCCCAACCATACCCGACTGCGCGAAATGGGCGGGCATATCCTTGCCATTGAAAAAAACAGGCCACATGTGCCTTTTGAAAGAGCCGTGATGGCTGTGCGGTTCAATGATTATTTTCTTGGAACGCAATTCCATCCTGAGGCAGATGCCGAAGGTATGCGCATGTACCTGCTGCGGGAAGACAAGAAAAAAACGGTGATCGAAAATCATGGCGAAGCCAAATGGCAAAGCATGGTAGAACAATTGAAGGACCCTGAAAAAATTATGTGGACCTACCAACACGTACTACCCAATTTTCTCAATCATGCCATGGAAGAATGGGTTGAAGTCAGGTGAGTAGTCAGTAGTCAGTAGTGAGTGGTGAGTAGTGAGTAGTGAGTAAATAAGGGATACCCCACTCACCACTCACCACTCACCACTCACTTCTGAGTAAGTTCTCAAAAAAACAACTTTTTTAATAGCGAAACATGTTAAATGCGTACCTTAATAAACCTTTGATTGGGCAGGATTTTTAATTTTGAGGCAGCATAAAAAAGTTTGTATGGTTCCCGCTATCAGAAAACAGTTCAACAAAAATTTTACGGAAGAAAATTACCGTGCTTACTTAGCCGATCTCGACAGAAAACATCCGGGAGCCATTGATTTCAGGGTAGCTGAAACACCTGTGTTTGTTGACAGAAAATTTAAAGACAACATACTCTCTGCCTGCGAAAGTATTGTAGATGTGATCACACAATACAATTTCAAAACACTCAGCTCTCAGGCAATACCAGAAAATGCAAGAGTACCCAACGAAAATGCGCATACTGATTTTATTGCTTTCGATTTTGGCATCTGCGAAAATGAAAAAGGCGAACTGGAGCCACAGTTAATTGAAATGCAGGGCTTCCCTACCCTGTTTGCTTACCAGGTATGGCATGAAGAAGTAACCAGGAAACATTATGCTATACCCGACAATTATTCCACTTACCTGAACGGATATACTAAAGAAACATACAAACAGCTATTGAGGGATATTATACTGAACGGGCATCCGGCAGAAAATGTGATCCTGCTTGAAATATTGCCGCATCAGCAAAAAACAAGGATCGATTTTTATTGTACCACCGATTATACCGGTATCCCTGTTGTTTGCTTAACTGAGTTATTACAGGAAGGCAGAAAATTATTTTATAGAAACGATGGACGAAAAATTGAAGTAAAACGAATTTATAACCGCATCATTTTTGACGACCTGCAACAGCAATCGCCGGAGATACAGAAAAAAGGGAAACTGCTGCTCACCGATCTTGATGTAGAATGGGTACCCCACCCCAACTGGTTTTACCGCATCAGCAAACACACGCTGCCTTTTATAGATCATCCTTATGTTCCAAAAACAAGATTTCTGAACGAGATAGAAACATTGCCCGATGATCTTGAGAACTATGTACTGAAACCATTGTTCTCTTTTGCAGGTCAGGGTGTGGTGATTGATGTAACCAAAGTAGATATTGACAAGGTTACCGACCAGGAGAACTGGATACTGCAACGTAAAGTAAAATATGCCGATGTAATACAAACACCCGATACGCCCGCCAAAGCAGAGATCCGTATTTTTTATTTCTGGAAAAAAGGCGAACCAAGGCCCGTAGCCGTAAATAACCTTGCCAGGTTGAGTAAAGGAAAGATGATTGGTGTGCGGTATAACAAGGATAAAGATTGGGTTGGAGGCAGTTTGGTTTTTTTTGAAGAATAAAAAGGAACTTTGCAGATAACAGTTTGCTGAATAAACAGATCAGGCACATGAATGTATTCTGGAAAAAACTGGTAACAAGAACTATCCTCAGTCATAAGTACAAAGGCGATGAGATAGCAAGAACCTATTCAAGATATGAACTGGCCAAAGGTTTTCGTGAACTGAAGATCAATTTTCTTCGTTTTTTTAAAGACAGTTTTTTTATGGCTGCAGGAATCCTGTCTGCAGCATTTGGGCTCGAAGGCTTTCTTTTACCCAACAGTTTCATAGATGGTGGGGCAACGGGCATCTCCCTGCTGGTTTCAGAACTGTCTAAAGTTCCTTTATATTTTTTGTTGATACTGGTCAACATTCCTTTTGTATACCTTGGATACAATGTTATAGGCAAAGTATTTGCCATTAAAACAGCCATTGCCATTACGGGTCTTGCCTGCTGTGTGGCCTTTCTTCATTTTCCTGAAGTAACACACGATAAATTATTAGTATCTGTTTTTGGTGGTTTTTTCCTGGGTATGGGTATCGGCCTTTCTGTAAGAGGCGGCGCTGTAATTGATGGTACCGAAGTACTCGCCATTTTTCTGAGCAGGAAACTGGGCACCACTATCGGCGATTTTATCATCGTATTAAATGTACTCGTATTTTCTGCGGCTGCCTACCTGCTTTCTATCGAAACCGCTTTGTATTCAATGATCACCTACCTCGTGGCTTCCAAAGCGCTCGATTTTGTAATTGAAGGTATTGACGAATACACAGGTGTTACTATCGTATCTCCGCACAGCGAAGAGATCCGGAAAATGATCATGGAAAAAATGGGCCGTGGATTAACTGTTTATAAAGGCAAACGAGGCTTTGGCAGTCATGGAGAGCGTAATGATATAGACATCATCTATACAGTAGTTACCCGTCTTGAATTGAACAAACTCAATACAGAGATAATAAAGATCGACCCCAATTCTTTTGTAGTTACCAACAGCGTAAAAGATACCAAGGGTGGCATGATCAAAAAAAGAGCGCTGAAGCATTAAGTTATTCCCTCCGTTTGCTCATCCATTGGTAATAAAAATTTCAGCAGGTAATAGCTAACTCTTTATTTTTATCTAACTAAACTACTGCGCCTTTGCGCCTTGGCGAGGAATAATGCACGCAAAGGCGCAAGGGCGCAGTTTAGAGTAGGGGCTGCATTCAAACTAATATACTAGTAAAAAATTCTATGAATAAATGTTTATTACTGCTTTGTTTTCTTTCCCCTGCTTTTCTTTTCTCGCAGGAGAATTATGAGATACAGGTATATGGCTCGCCCACTATGACCAAAGGGCAAACCATGTTTGAGCTGCACAGTAATTTTACTGCCAACGGAGGAAAAGATATTGTAAAAGGCGTACTACCCTCTTATCATTCATGGCATGAAACACTGGAGATCACGCACGGACTTACAGACAACGCTGAACTGGGTTTTTATCTCTTCACCAACTACACGCCTTCGCATGGCTGGAAAGTGATCGGGGCTCATTTACGCCCAAGAATAACTGCTCCTGAAAAATGGAAATTACCTTTTGGGTTAAGTCTTTCAGCAGAAATTGGCTGGCAAAGCAAAGAATACGCGGCGGAAACATTTAATATGGAGATCCGGCCCATTATTGATAAAACCTTTGGCAAATGGTATCTCTGTTTAAACCCAACATTGGGCGTTACATTTCAGGGTATTGATAAACCTTCTGCACCAGCGTTTGCACCTAATTTTAAAGCCTCTTACTCCGTTTCACCAAAGATCAGCCTGGGCGCAGAATACTATGGAGATCTTGGCCCATTGAACCAGTTTGAAAAATTGCCCGAGCAAAGTCATGCCCTGTTTTTTGTTGCTGATCTTTATCTTGACCCCAAATGGGAGATAAACTTTGGGCCGGGTTTCGGACTTACAGAGGCAACAGATGGCTTGGTAATGAAGTTGATTCTTGGGAGAAGGATTAGTTGGGGGAGATCAAAAAAGTAAATAAGCCTTGTTTGTATTTATTCTTACCTTAACCAGAGTAACCAGTCACTAGCTACTTTATCCCAATTAAAAATATCGTAATTGATCTCCCCGTTTGGCTTTAATGGAAAATAATTATGTTCCGTTCCTACATATGCTTTGAATGTGAAATTACCCTTTCGCTCTCTTATTGTTTCAACTCTTAAATAATCGTTGTAAGGCGAGCTTGCATCTTTTGTTCCATAGCAAACAAGAACCGGAATTTTTAATTTACGCAAGTATTGAATTGGAGGAATTGAAAAATCGAATGTTGCTTTGTGAGTATCGCCGCCTGAAGCATCCATACTATTTTTATGTTTAACAACATTCTGCCAAAACATAAATTCCTGTTCAACGCTTTTGCCGGAATCACTTTCATTGGTTCTTTGGCGCTCAATGATTGACAGAATACGACCAAATGGGTTACCACCTGAATAAATCAGATGTGTTATTTTAGGGAAAAGCAAAGCCATTTTTGCAGCAACCGTGCTTCCTTCTGAATGTCCGGCAACAACTAATTTATTACTCAACACCCAGTTTTGATTTTGCAGGAATTTAGCTACATAAATATTCCTTCCTACATAATAATCCAGCAAATTTCGTTTAATATATTTTTCAGGAAATTGTTTTGAACCGTCAATAAATGTAAAATCGTCGTTTAATTCTTTTTGATCTTTAATTAATGGGATCGATGGCTTACCAATGATTGCTAAATGGTATTTAATGCATAAACTGTCCGTATTAAAAACAAATACATTATGAATTCCCTGTCTCCCATTATCATTATACTTTATTATTAATGGAACCGGCAAACTTCCCTGACAAAAAAGGAACAACGGTTTCTTCTTAAATTCATCTCCTTTTTTGGATTTTATTAAAATATCAACCGTGTCTCCATGATAGATTGTCTGCAAGTGTCTGAAGCCATACACTTCAACTTGCTTCATCTGCCCAAATAAATTAAAAGACAATAATAAAAAGGGGAAGATTATTCGTGCCTTCATAAATGATGACAATTTCTTAGTTCACAAAATTCCACCAGATCCCCAACCGTGTCCACAATCCGGTGCCGGGATTATCTGTTGTATTAAAGTTCAGTTTATTGAAAGAGAAACTTTTTGTATTCAGTGTATTCAGGTTCTCTATCCTGAAAAATCCTTTAAAACTCTTGATCCTGAAATGCAGAAATGCATGAATATCGGGCCTGTTATTAATGGTTTGTGTGTTCTGAACAAAATACCTTCCGAGAAAAGGCGAATAGTTATCGGCCTTGTAACCTGTATTATACCTGATCTCAATACCCGTTGACAAAAAGAGGTTGGTAGCAAAATTACCTTCAAACGCAATTCTGTTGCGGGTAAAAAGGAATGGCAGGTTAACAGGCGGCTGTCCGGTTGTTTGCTGAACATGGATCTCTGTATACCAGTTCCAGTGTTTGGATAACCGGAATTTCTTTTCCGCACTCAGGTGCAGCACATTGAATAATGTTGCTTCCTGTTTGGCAGAGAAAAAACTATCAAAATAAACATAGTTGTTCACCGCAAAATATTCGCCTCCTAATTTCCACCCGCTTCTCGGGTTTTCATATAATGCAAACAAACGGATCACATTCTCTTTCCCAAAGGCACTCCGGTTTTTAATCGGAAACATACTTAACTGATCAAATACAAAGGCCGGTGTTTTATTTACATTCTGAAAACCAATATTGAGATAGCCCAGTTTCTTTCCAAGTAATCTTTTCATGCTTACAAATGCAGCATAATCGCCTGCGTTGTGCCCGTTAAGGTATAATTCTCCGTTGGCCTCAATATCCCATACCTGGTTACGGGTACGGTTGCGGTATTCACCCAAAGCATATACATTATACAAACTGATGGAGGCAGTATCAAAACTCCCTTTCAGGTTTTGTAATGCAATCCCTGCTTTCAAAAACTGGCTTAAATTATTTTTTTCAGGGAATGAGATCAGGCTGAATTCGTTGGTCATATCATTCCACGAATCTTTATAACTAACGCTATCCTTACCCGGCCAGTAATTGAAATAGTTCATGTACCGGGCAGAATCAACATAATAATCGTAAAACTGGTAGCTGCTATGCGAATATTTAAACGTATGCTCTATGCGAAGGCGCGGGTAAAATATTTTGAATGTAACAGAATCCGTAACCAAAGAATCCCTTGTACCAAGGTCGTAGTGATGACGGAAAAGAAACGTTGAATTTTTATACAGGTTGCCGGTATTAACAGTGGTATTAAATGGGTTTCTGCCTGCCGCTCCGGCCCTGCCCAGCTTTGTTTCCAGTTCGTACGGATCGTTCAGCGCCAGGCTGTCTAATTTCAATTTATCCTGTAACCCGCCATTTTCAGAGGAAGCGCTTTTATTGGAAATGAATACAAGGAAGTTCTCATATGTTTTATTGGGCGACTGGTAGTGATTGGTGAACCGGAAATTATTCTGGCTGGCATTCTGGTTTTTCAGGTTACCCGGCGCATTGCTGAAACGATATTCGATAGAAAAATTCAGATTGCTCTGCCTGTTCTGTGTGTGTAACACATTGATCAGTTGCTCTGCTTTGCTGCCTAAGGCATAGGCCAGTTCTGTATAAGGCCTGGTGGTTTGAAAAAAACGGGTACCTTCTATGTTGAACCCGTAAATATCGTATGCGTGAAAGCCCGCATCAAATCCAGGTTTCATTAAAGGATTAAAAAAGAATGACTGTGCTGCTGTACCATAATTACCAAGATGATGATAATAGGAAGGCAAAGGAAAACGGGTAGTAAAATCACTGATCGATGAATCAATGGTGCGTATGCGGGTAGAGTCAAAATAACGATAAAAGATGGTGATGGAATCCGCAAACCTGTCGCGCTTTTGCAAGGAATCTTTGCCGGTATCTTTTTTCATGATGCGTCCCTGGCTATCATATCCCACATTCGATAATTGCTGTGAGCTGAATTGTCCCGACCTTATTTGTGCCGATACAGGTATGCCTGCAACGAGCAATAAGATAAAACTGATCAGTATGTTTAGCTTTAACGATGAACGCATGCTTGCAAATGTGCTGTAAAATAACTGATTGAGCGGAAGCTATAAGTTAAAAAGTTAAAAGTGAGTTGTTGATTGATTTTTGCCTTTTAACTTTTGACTTTTTATTTTTAACTTATAATTATAATGTCTTCACCAATTCAGAAAACAATAAAGTAAGCTTGGGTTCTGCATCATTGGCAGCCTGTAATACTTCTTCATGGGTGATCACATTCTCTTCTTCGCGTATGCCCATATCGGTGATCACGCTCATGGCAAACACCTCCATACCGCAATGAACAGCGGCGATGCATTCCTGTACAGTACTCATCCCTACTGCATCTCCTCCCAATGTATGGATCATTTTATATTCGGCGCGGGTTTCAAAAGTAGGGCCGGTTACGCCTGTGTAAACACCCTGCTTCAGTTCAATATCATGGTGCCTGGCAATTTGCTGCACTTTGCTGATGAGTTTCTTACTGTAAGGATCGCTCATATCAGGAAAACGGGTACCTAATGCATCTTCATTTTTACCGATGAGCGGATTATTGGTAAAGAGGCTGATATGATCGGTGATGATCATCAGATCGCCTACTTTAAAATGCAGGTTCACCCCACCGGCTGCATTAGATAATAATAAAGTCTGTACCCCCAGCAAACGTAATACCCTTACCGGGTAAGTTACCTGTTGTGCAGAGTATCCTTCATAATAATGAAACCGACCCGCCATCACCCATACTTTTTTGCCAGCTACTTCACCCAGGATCAGTCTGCCATGATGGCCCTGAACAGTGCTTACCGGAAAATGCGGAAGCTCACTATAAGGTATCTCAAATTCTGTTTTGATCTCATTAGACAAATTACCCAACCCGCTGCCAAGGATAATGGCCACAGAGGCTTCTGCAGTAACCCTTTCACGTATATACGCTACTGTTTCCTGTAATTGATTTAGTATTTCTGACATATATAAAACTTAAGTTGGCAAATATAGAATTTATGTGCCAAACGGAGTTTGGAGTCTGGAGTTTGGAGTTTGGAGTTTGATACAACACACTACCATTCACCATTGACAACTCACTACTCACCACTGACGATTGACGCCTCAGGTCTGCCGAAAAAAAAGGCCATCCGGCTTAAAGCGGGATGGCCTATGATAGGTTAAGAAAGTTCAGAGTTAACTTAAACGTTTCACGTTAACGGCATTCAAGCCTTTACGTCCTTCCTGTACATCAAAAACAACTTTGTCGTTTGCTTCGATCTGATCGATCAAGCCGTTTGCATGTACAAAAGTTTCTTTGTTGGAGTTATCATGCTTAATAAATCCAAAACCTTTTTCTTCGTTAAAGAACTTTACAGTTCCTGTGATTTGTGTGTCCATTTGTAAAATTGTAAATAATTAATGGCCGCAAAGGTAGCTGTAAAATGCTTCCTAACCTAATAAATATGAACGTATACTGTTAAAACTACCTGGTATTTACCTGCTTTTCAGTGCATAACAGGCTATAAACCAGCCGTTCATCCACTATCTGATAACCCGGTTCGTAAAACCGGTTGTGTAACATATCTTAGCAATACTCAAACAATGCTTAACCCACTAACAATGAAAAAATCAGGTTTCCTGCTCTGTGCACTGCTATTTACTTTTCTGCTACAGGCTCAAAAAATAACCTATCAGGTATCTTTCCCCAATGCCATTCATCATGAGGCACATATTGAACTGACGGCTTCAGGGATCCCCATCAAACCTGCCATATTTAAAATGAGCCGATCTTCTCCCGGTCGCTATGCCACACATGAATTTGGGAAAAACGTATATGATGTGTCTGCCAAAGACCAGGATGGAAAAAGCATCCAGGTAAACCGCATCGACGGAGATGTATACGAAGTGCCTAAACACAACGGCACTGTAACCATCAGTTACACCTTATATGGTAATTATGCCGATGGCACTTATGCATCCATCGATCCGGAAAGTATTCACCTGAACATGCCGGCTGCATTTATGTGGATGAAAGGAATGGATAAAGCGCCTATTGAGATCAGCTTCAACCTTCCAAAAGAAAATAAAGGTTTGATAGCTACGCAACTGGTATCATCCAATAAGCCTAATACTTTTACCGCGCCCGGACTGCAATATTTTATGGATAGTCCCACTAAAATTGGTGATCTCAAATTCAGGCAATGGACCATTTCAAATCCTGATGGCAAACATTTTACCATGCGTATTGCACTCGAATCTTATGCCACTGATGAACAGGCCGATGAGCTTGCCACCAAAGTGAACAAAATAGTGCAGGAAGCAAAAGCAGTTTATGGTGAGTTCCCTAACTATGATTATGGCAGCTATACTTTTATTGCCAGCATTAATCCTTTTGTGCAGGGAGATGGTATGGAGCACAGAAACTCAACAATGATATCTGTACCAATGGGTTCTTTTAATGTTGATGGATTATTGGAGCTTTTTTCTCATGAATATTTTCATAACTGGAATGTAGAACGCATCAGGCCCAAAACGCTGGAGCCATTTAATTTCGAGAAAAGTAATATGAGCAATGAATTGTGGTTTGCAGAAGGCTTTACACAATATTACGGTGAGCTGCTGGTGGCAAGGGCGGGTTTAAACAGTGAGAGCAGTTATCTTTTTACGGTAGCCGGATTGATCAATATTAAACAGAACACACCGGGTGCCACACAATATTCTCCGGTACTGGCAAGTAACCATGCCGTGTTTGTTGATGCAGCAGTATCTATTGATAAGAACAACTATGGCAATATGTTCACTTCTTATTATCCGTATGGCGCTGCTATTGCATTGGCGCTCGACCTGAACTTACAAACCCGTTATCATAAAACCATTGATGCCTATATGCAGGCTATGTGGAAACGATTTGGCAAAACAGAAGTGCCTTATACATTGGCTACCATGCAGGAAACGCTGGCGTCCATAACTGATGCCGCATTTGCAGCAGATTTTTTTGGCAGGTATATTAACGGCCATGAAGCCATTGATTATGCATCCCTTCTGGCTAAAGCGGGTTACGACCTGAAAAAAACAGATGCAGGAAAACCTTATTTAGGCGCCAATACAAAAATAAATGAGCGGGGAAAATTTGTGATTGCCAACAATACCATTAAAGGCACCGTTGCTTACGAAGCTGGTTTGGACATTGATGATGAAATATTGAAACTAGATGAGAAACCGGTAAAAAACACCAGCGACCTGAATGCCTTTCTGCAAAATAAAAAACCGGGTGATATTGTATTCGTTACTTACAAACACCGTAACGCAGAAAAACAGGCTAAAATTATTTTGAAGGAGCACCTGCCCTATTCGGTTATCCCTTTTGAGCATTCCGGAAAAACTGTTTCGGCAGAAGCAAAACAAATACGGGCAAGCTGGTTCAGCACCAATACAAAATAAAAACACAGGCGGTGTAACTACCTGTTACGCCAACAGTGCTTTTCTAAAGCTAACCAGTAAAATCAGCATCACACAAAAATGAAGCACAATAAGAATTGGTGTGCCTGCCAAAGAAATATTCTGCCAAATTTGGCTGGCAAGCAGTCTGTTCAAAAAAAGGCGTTGCCATATCATACCAAAAAATAAAGGGCCTATATTAAACCCGATGATGTACCACCAACGGTTCTTTACAGGAAGAATTTTAATGGCCTGCCAGATAGGAGGCAAACAGAAAATAATAACAAATACTGCTGCTATTATTTTTATCAGTGGGATAGAAAGATAATTGCCCAGCAGGTACAACAACGCCGTTTTTTCATCACCGCCACCCATCAAGGCTGTAAATATGCGGGCAAAAGGGAGCATGGCGAATAAGAGTGCGATGCCAAATTTGTTTTTCTTTTCGTTACTGCTTTGCAATAATACCAAAGCGCAAAACCAATATACCATATAAGACAGCAGCGGACCGGCAACAGTTGCAAAAAAACTCCATTCAGGGTTGATGCAATTGGCGCAGGTGGTCCATACACTAAAATCGCGGGGGCCATAACAACCACAAATTGCAACACCTGTTTGAATATGCGCCTGCTCGTGCAGCTCACCCAATATCATATTGAGGGCGATAAAAGCCAGCAGGTATTTCCAGGTGATTTTTAAAGGCATCTGTTTGGGTATTCATACAAAACTACCCGTGCCTTTCTGCATGAACAATCACATATCCATGTGAAATACGGGCAGTATATTTTAGTACTATTGCTCAAGAGAACCTTTAAGATGTTTCTCGCCACGCAAAGCAAAATAAGCCCATAGCGCACTGACTATCATAAAAATGGAACCTAACAGGAAAGAAACACCCGGAAAATAAACAGGGGCGTCTTTAGTTGTGAAGTAAGCAAACAAGCTAGTCATCATTGGCGGGCCAACAATTGAAGTGGCACTCATCAGGCTGGTTAAGGCTCCCTGCAGTTCGCCCTGCTCATTAGCCGGCACATGCCCTGATATGATGGATTGTAATGCAGGGCCTGCAATACCACCCAGGCAATAGGGAATTAAAAACACAAACATCATCCAGCTCTGCGAAGCAAAAGCAAATAACAATAATCCAAGAGCGTATAAACCCAATCCCACATACACACTTTTCTCATTACCTATTTTAGGGTTGATTATCCGAACCAATCCACCCTGCACCACTGCTACCAGCAATCCTACCACGCCCAAAGAAATCCCGATCATTTTAGGGGTCCATTTGAATTTTTCGATATTAAAAAAGCTCCAGTTACTTTGAACTGCATGCGCCGCTAGGTAAACAAATACCAGCGAAACAACCAGACCACCTACGGCCGGATATCTTTTTAACTGCATCAGTGAGCCTAAAGGATTAGCCCGCCTCCATTCAAAAGGCCGGCGGAGTTTTTTATCCAGCGATTCGGGCAATATAAAATAACCATACAACCAGTTAGTGAATGCCAGACCTGCAGCCACAAAGAAAGGAACCCTTGGCCCCAGTTCGCCCAATAATCCACCAATCAACGGCCCTATAATAAAACCTAAACCAAAGGCGGCTCCGATCATTCCAAAATTCTGCGCACGGTTTTCGGCAGTGCTGATATCTGCGATATAAGCTGACGCTGTAGTAAAACTGGCGCCGGTAATTCCCGCTATCGCCCGTCCAACAAATAACCAGCCAATAGAAGGCGCAAATGATAAGAACAGGTAGTCAATTCCGAAACCCAGTAAAGAGAACAGTAACACGGGTCTGCGGCCATATTTATCGCTCAGGTTGCCTAATACAGGCGCAAACAGGAACTGCATAAACGCATACGCAAATGTAAGCCAGCCGCCATATTGTGAGGCTTTACTAATATCTGTTACACCTAATAACTGTTCTATTAACTTAGGCATAACAGGAATGATTACCCCGAAACCGATAACATCAATCAGTAACGTAATAAAAATAAAACCTATTGCCGCTTTCCGGTTTTCTGCCATAGCCCAGTATTTAAGTGAATTGATTGTGACCGAAAATAAGCATTGGTTTTGTAGATCATTAACCGAACATCAAATATCCTCCCTGGTAACACCGGGTATTTCCATTACAAGGTTTGCGCCGTAAGTACCCGCCGGTGTTTGATAGCCGGTTTTAAAATTACCGTTCAGCACTTTTTGTGTAATGAGGAGGCTGCTGATGGCTGTAAGTGTATATCCTTCGGGGCATTTTAAACGGGCAGACACTTTTTTTCCTGTGGCATTTGTAGCTTCTCCCCAAACAAGGCTCATCGCTTTGGCGCGCATCTCATCTGATGGTCCTGCCGGTTTATGTTCAATTTTTTTCTTCGCCTTATTCCGGGCAAAAGACGTACGTAAAAACCAGTTGTATAGCCATTGCCATTTTAATAGTTTATATGTTTTGGGAGATGTACCCGTATAGGTTTCAATATTGGGAATACCTGTAGTGGTATATGCAGTAGATATATCGCCCCATGGAATACACATCACAAACAGTTTCTTCACGCCAAAATCTACCCAAAAGCCTTTATGCCCTAATGGTTTTTTGCTAATCTGCCCGTTTTCGCGAACCACCCCGCCTTCTCCAAGGTTTTCTGCCATGGTAGTGGCCGTACCGTGCGATAATTGTCCGCCCACCATGGCAAATGCCAGTTTCAAATGAGTGGCATCGGGTAATTTTTCTTTCAGGTACAGGGCCGTGCAATCGGTTGGCACCACATCAAATCCAACACCGGGCATTATCATGATGCCTTTTTCTTTTGCTTTGGCATCATAACGTTTGGCCTGTTCAAAAACAGTGATCTCCCCTGTAATATCAAGGTAATGCGTTTGAGTGGCAAGGCAGGCTTCTATCATCTTTTTTGCTGTGTAATGAAAAGGGCCCGCCGCATGCAACACAACAGGCACTTCGCGCAATGCAGCCTGCAGTGATTCTGTGTCAGACAGATTGATCACTTTATATGGCAGATGCAATGAATCAGCCATAGCACGAAGTGCTTCTTCATTCCGGCCTGCCAATATTGGTTGTAAACCGTAACCGGCGGCCATGCCTGCAATAAGCCGGCCTGTATAGCCATTGGCGCCGTAAAGTAAGAATGTATTTGTTTGCATGCTGAAATGTACAACAATGCTGTTTATTCTCACAGTTTATCGAACAAAAAAAAGGGAGTATGGCTACTCCCTTTTTTTCTCAAAATATAAGCTGAAATAAATGTTATTTACGTAAGGTGATCGTAGCCAATTTTGTTTCTCTTGGCGCTTTCACTTCAACATTGGTGATCGTTGTATCAAAATATCCGTTTGATGCATTTACGTACACGGAATAGATACCATCTTTCAGGCCCCTTATTTTAAACTCACCCTCTCTGCCGGGTAATGCGTAAGCAGTATCGGTTGCATTAAACACTGTTACTACAGGGAAGCCTTCTTTGGGTCCTATTTTTCCTTCGATACTGCCGGTGCTGCTTACAGTATAGAAATGGAACACAGGGCGGAGTATGAATTGATTATTGCTGTTCTGGATGATAGAACGGGTGATATCAAAATCGAGCCATAAACGTTTTTTTGCAGGCAGGTATTCTTCACACTCTTCTCCTCTTAATTTGATCAGAACAAAATTAGGTGCATTGGGCGGCAGGCTTACCGGATAAGTAACACTGTCTTTAACCACAGAATTATTGGTTCCTATCTCAATTTTGATCAACCTGATGGATCCTTTGGTGATTCCTGATGATGCAAATATGGTATCTGCGCCATTACGGAATTTCAGGATATCATAAACGCCGGGGGTAATATTCAGGTTCTCCCAAACAAAAGATGAGTCTTTTCGCTGATCATCTCCACCCCTATGATCCCAATCTTCATTATCATGTTTTCTTGTGTCGGAACTGGTATCTACCAATACTTTCACGGAACGGATATCGATCAGTACTTTGTCGAACAATCCCGGACCGTCTGTCAGGTACAATGACAACTGTTGTTTACCTGCTGTAGAAACATCCGCAGAGGTGCTTTTGTTACAGGCTGTCATAACGAAGGTTACAGCTATCGCCATAATCGCTCCAAATAAAAGGTGTTTGTTTTTCATCAGGTGTTTGTTTTAATATGGCGTTAAGCCAGGTTTAAAATAATATGTTTTAAAATTGCCTGTATAGTTGATGCAATAACCGTACTCAATGTTTACCAAGAAAATGTTAATTAACCTCCGGGTCAAAATGTTTACCCTTTAATCCTGTTTAAACTTTTCATCCCGGAGAGAAACAATTGCTTTGCGGGGCGCATGCAATACTATTCTGCTCAAAAATGATACGATTTTTTCCTTGCGTTACTGCCGCAAACATTTGTTACTTATCTTGGCATCAACCAATATATGCTTCATGAAAAAGATACTGATCGTTGTTGCAACGTTGCTTGTAACCAATAATATTTTTTCGCAGCCACTTTCGGATACTGAAAAAAAGATCATCAGCTATATCAACCGGCATATTCCCGATTCGGAAAAACTACTGGCAGATGCAGTAAATATCAATAGCGGCTCACTTAACAAGGCTGGCGTTAAACAGGTGGGTGATGTTTTCGCCAAAGAATTTGTGCTTGCGGGATTTTCTACAGAATGGGTAAACCTGCCCGATTCTTTAAACCGGGCTGGGCACCTGGTTGCCATCCGCAAGGGTAAAAAAGGCAAAAAGGTCTTTATTATAGGTCACCTGGATACCGTTTTTGAGCCTGATATGCCTTTCTCTCCTTACACCCGCTTAAATGATTCTACCGCCACCGGCCAGGGTGCCAGTGATATGAAAGGAGGAGATGTAGTGGTTATTGCTGCACTGCAGGCTCTGCAGTCGTTAGAACTCCTGAACGACGCCTCCATTACCGTTTATTTTACCGGTGATGAAGAAAAAGCAGGAATCCCTACCAGTGTAAGCAGGAAAGATTTTATTGAAAGAGCCAAAACCTGCGATGTAGCACTGGCTTTTGAGGGTGCCAACGGACTGAATTCTGTAGCTACTGCCCGCAGGGGATCAAGCGGATGGAAATTGCATGTTACTGCTAAAACAGGGCATTCGTCCGGTGTATTTACCAAAGGCTCGGGATACGGGGCTATTTATGAATCGGCCCGTATATTAAACCGTTTCCGGGAGGAATTGAGTACCGAGAAGTACCTCACCTTTAATCCCGGTTTAATTATAGGTGGCTCAGATATGCAGTATGATGAAAAAAAATCGAAGGGGGAAGCTATCGGCAAAACCAATATCATTTCTCCTGAAGTTGTTGTAACGGGAGATCTTCGTTTTTTAACAGAAGCCCAAAAAGAATCGGCCCGGAATAAAATGAGGGCCATCGTTGCACAAAACCTCAATGGCAGCAAAGCAACAATCAGTTTCCAGGATGGTATACCTGCTATGGAGCCTACCGAAGGGAATAACCGCATTTTAAAAATCATCGACCAGACTACAAAAGCTATGGGACTGGGTGCCACTCAGGCCGGTGATCCGGGCTCAAGAGGCGCCGGCGATATTTCGTACATTGCAAAGTATTTAGACTGTGTTGATGGCTTAGGTGCATCGGGCCGTGGCGCGCATGCACCGGGTGAAACCATTAACCTGAAAGAATTTCCATTCCTTATTCAAAGAGCCGCTATTCTGATCTATCGATTAACCAACCCCCAATAATAACGAGTCATGAAAACAACCATCACAGCGCTGCTGACATTTACCTGTTTCCTGTTTATGTCTGCAACCAATGCCCATGCAGGAAAGCCAGACAAGACAGCATTTTATGAGATCAAAGTATATCGCCTTTCTACCAATGAACAGGTGAAAAAGATTGATGAATTTCTTCAGAATGCTTACCTGCCGGCCTTGCACCGGGCCGGTTTTGACAAAATCGGTGTGTTTCATCCGATTGGTAACGATACTATGACAGACAAGAAAGTGTATGTATTTATCCCGATCGGCGCACTAAACAAATTAAGTAAACTGGAAGACCTGCTGGTAAAAGATCCTGAGCTTACCAAAGCAGCAGATACTTATTGGAATGCCGCCCATAATGCAGCGTCTTATAACCGCATTGAATCCATCGTATTAAAAGCATTTCAATTCATGCCATCTTTTGAAGCCCCATCATTAACCGGAAATAAAACAGACAGGGTATATGAGCTGCGCAGTTATGAGGGCGCTACTGAAAGGTTGTACAGGCAGAAAGTGCACATGTTTAACCAGGGTGGAGAGATTGCGCTGTTTAAAAAATTAAATTTTAATGCCGTATTCTATTCTGAGGTGATTGCGGGCAGCCATATGCCTAACCTGATGTACATGACCAGCTTCAACAATATGGCAGACCGCAATGAACACTGGAAACAATTTGGAGATTCTCCGGAATGGAAAAAAATGTCTGCATTGCCCGAATATCAAAACACCGTTTCAAGAAATGATACTGTTTTATTGAACCCTGCTGAGTTTTCGGAACTGTAGAGAGTTAGTTTTTTAATCGCCACAGATTCACTGATTTTTTCTCTGTGAATCTGTGGCGATTAAATTTGTACACTATTTCAGGTAATAGTTAATGACAACTGTTATACTTCTCAACAGCTTTGGCTATCTGTGCAAAATCAATTTGTTTGCCTTTAACATCTGCAATCACAGATGCGCAATCAGCAAAACTGGTGGTAAGCGCTGCTTCAAAATCTTTTTGTGTAACGCGTATCCATTTATTGTTTGATTTTGTTTCTATATACCAATCGCCCGGCTTCCCTTCTGCAGTAGTTGCCAGTACAACTTCTGCGCCATTGTATAACATTTTACCACTGTTATCTGTAACACGCTGATAAAGTGCTGCCTTGCTTCCTGTTACCGCAACCTTATAAAAATCGTTTGCGTACGAAACATAGCTGGTACCGTTCTGCGAAAAACCGGCCAATTCAGCCGCAGTATATATCTTCTTACGGCCGGCTGATGATTCAAATACAATTGTGCCTTTGTTTTTAGTCAGATCGCGGATATTCCCTTCAAGGATATCGTTGGAGGCTGTTACAATGGTTCCTTTTTGAAAATCGGATGAGCGAGTTTGAGAATTTGCCAAAAAAGGCAATGCTGCTACAAAAAGTACCAGCGTGAAGATCATTTTTTTCATACTATTTATTTTTCGATGATTAAATTATACTTACTAATAAGTAAGTTTTATGGATAAAAAAATTATTGCTTCAACTGTTTTACCAATGCTCTCCTGATGAACTCATAATCTTTCTTCCCCGATATCCTTGCCAATTGCACACCGGCAGCCAGATTAGTCATAATCAGCAAAGCCCTTGTATGTGCCGGTTCGCTGAAGGTGAATTCGCCATTCTTTTGTCCTTCTTTCAAAGTCTTTTCTACCATTGACACCACCAGTTCTATCAGTTCCCCAATTTTTTGTTTTACCGATTCGGGCAATGTATTATAATCAGATGCAACAGATCCGATAATGCAGATACAGTTGCAATCAACCAGCATAGAATAACGCTCAATGAACAATTCCAGTTTCTGCATGGCTGATAAAGCCGATACCTGCAACTGTTTATTCATCGCAACATATTCCTGGATATAATTTTCAAGTATTGCCGCCAGCAGATCTTCTTTTCCCCTGAAATGATAATGCACTGCAGCATTTTTCATGTTCAGCTCTTTGGATATATCGGCGTAGCTGAACGCATTATAGCCGTATAGCTTAATGAGGTTCTGTCCTATCCGGAGGATTTCCTGTTTGGTATCGGTATTACGGGCGGTCACAGCTTAAAATTAGGAAATACTTACTACTTAGTAAGTATCCGGCGCTTATTTTTTGTTGGTGTGGGGATAGGAGAACCATCCGGCACACGCCGTCTATTCTTTGCGGCTGGCTTTTTGCGCTCTGATCATGCCAACAAAATCCTGCCCACGTGATAAAGCAGTGATTACCTGCGCAATACGTTTAGCCACCGCCGCTTCCGATTTAACCCCGCCCATCCATTTGATGAAATAATTACGGTGCGAGAGCTTGAGCTGGTCGAAAAAAGCTTTGGCCTCAGGTTCATCGGCCAGGCATTCTAAAAATCCAGGCGGTGGTTCCAATGGGTTATGATCGACAGCCAGCTTAACTTCCAGCATGCCTCCTTTCTTTTTTTTGATTGCCTTGCGCATAGTGGCGTTAAGCGGAATGATAAAGCTTCCACCACCCATAGGCAGCAGCGCCACACCGCTGATGGGGTGTTTATCTAATTTACCCTTCACCCGAAAAGACCTTTTGGTATCCGGTTTTAATTGCTGCGCAATATCTGCGGGAACCTCAATATAGGTCCAGCCGGTCTTTTCGCCCTGCTCTCCAAATTGATGTATGGTGGCGGTGTATATAACCATGGGTATGCAACGAATTTCGTGTATCCAAAAATAAAATGCAATAGTTTGACCGGCAATTAAGAGATTTTGGCCTGCTGGTCATTTCCTGACAATTTAAACACAATTTTAGTTACAAAACAACACCCGGACCTGTTGTGGGCTTACCGCATTTGCGTACCTTTGCGGTGTTGAAGAAGATCATCACAATATCATTCCTGTCAATCTACCTGTTTTCAACAACTGAATTATCGCAGTTGCTGAAATTACCTTCATTGGTAGAACATTATATTGAACACAAGCAGGAAAATCGTGACATTACACTTTGGGCTTTTTTGTGCATGCACTATGCACACGGAATTGTAAAGGATGCGGATTATGACAAGGATATGAAACTGCCTTTCAAAACATCTGATGGTATCAATTTAACAATCACAGCTTTTACACCCCATAATTTCTCAACTGAGATCGCCAAGCCGGTAACCAACGAGACCAAATCGTTTCCTTCGTATAACGAGGTATTCTTAGCTTCTTCCTTCTTATCAAATATTTGGCAACCACCCCGGACCTGCTAATCATATCTTGTTTTAAAGGATTCAGATGCCTATGCTATTTGAAATCCTGTGTGTACAATCATTCAAACAAAATTGATTAACAGAATTATATGCTTAATAAGATAATTGAGTTTTCCATCCGGAATAAGCTCATCATTGGTTTTTTCGTTATCACGCTTATCGGGCTGGGAATTTACGAAACTTCAAAGCTGCCGATCGACGCGGTGCCTGATATTACCAATAACCAGGTGCAGATTATTACCGTTGCCCCATCATTTGGCGCAACCGATATAGAAAGGCTGGTTACATTTCCGATAGAACAGGCCAACAGCAATATCAATGGTCTGAAAGAGATCAGAAGTTTTTCCCGTTTTGGATTATCCCTTGTTACCATTGTGTTTGATGATGCAACAGATGTTTACTGGGCAAGGCAACAGGTGGCAGAACGGCTGCAAAAAGTTCAGTCGCAAATCCCGCAGGGAATAGGAACACCCGAAATGGGGCCCATTTCTACCGGCCTCGGAGAAATATACCAGTATGTGGTAAGGCCCAAAGAAGGGTACGAATCAAGGTATAACGAAACAGAATTACGTACCATACAGGATTGGATCGTACGCAGACAGTTATTGGGCGTAAAAGGTGTTGCCGAAGTAAGCAGCTTTGGTGGCAAACTGAAGCAGTATGAAATTGCTGTTAGTCCAACCAAATTACAATCTTACGGTATAACCATCCATGATATTTTTATTTCTCTGGAAAAAAATAACCAAAACACAGGTGGCGCGTATATAGAAAAAGGTTCCACTGTATTATTTATCAGGAGTGAAGGATTGATCGGCAATAAAGAAGACATTGAAAACATTTCGATTAAAGCAACTAAAACAGGAAGACCTTTATTCATCAGGGATGTAGCTGATGTAACCATTGGCTATGCCACAAGGTATGGCGCCATGTGTTATAACGATAAAGGCGAAGTATCCGGGGCAATTGTAATGATGCTGAAAGGCGCCAACAGCAGTGAAGTAATTAAAAATGTAAAAGAGCGGATCGCGCAGATCCAAAAAACATTACCACGCGGAGTAGTAATAGAACCATTCCTTGATCGCACCAAAATGGTGAACAACGCCATTGGCACCGTTGAACAAAACCTGCTGGAAGGTGCGCTCATAGTGGTGTTCATCCTTGTGTTGTTTCTTGGAAACTTCAGAGCAGGCGTATTGGTAGCATCGGTTATTCCGCTGGCCATGCTTTTTGCCATCATCTTAATGAATCTGTTTGGCGTAAGTGGTAACCTGATGAGCCTTGGTGCATTAGATTTTGGATTGATCGTAGATGGCGCGGTAATTATTGTGGAAGCCGTTATGCACCAGCTCTCGCACAGCAAAAAATTCAGTCAAACCAATTTGCTTTCACGGCATGAGATGGATAAGCAGGTAACGCAATCTGCAAGCAAGATGATGAACAGTGCGGTGTTTGGGCAGATCATTATCCTTATCGTATACCTCCCCATTTTCACTTTACAGGGCATTGAAGGAAAGATGTTTAAGCCAATGGCACAAACTGTAGCTTTCGCTTTACTGGGCGCCTTTGTTCTTTCACTCACTTACATACCCATGATGAGTGCATTGATGCTGAGCAGGAAAATAAAACATCAACCAAACCTCTCTGATAAAGTGATGTTTCGGGTAGAAAGATTCTATCAGCATAGTTTAAAAAAGATCCTGCAGTTTCCTAAATCAGTTCTTGCAACGGTATTGGTACTTTTTGCAGTTGCGATATATACCCTTTCCACTTTAGGAGGAGAATTTATTCCGGCACTTGAGGAAGGCGATTTTGCAGTAGATACAAGAGTATTAACAGGAAGTAACCTGAACACCACCATAGAGAGTACGCAAAAAGCCGCGCATATCCTTAAAACAAAATTTCCCGAAGTGCAGAAAGTGGTTACTAAAATAGGAAGCGGGGAAGTACCCACCGACCCGATGCCTATGGAAGCCAGTGATATGATGGTGATACTGAAAGACAAGAGCGAATGGACATCGGCAAAAACATTTAAAGAATTATCAGAAAAAATGAGTCTTGCCCTTCAGGATGTTCCCGGTATTACGGCGGGATTTCAGTTCCCTGTGCAGATGCGTTTTAATGAACTTATGACAGGTGCCAGACAGGATGTGGTATGTAAAATTTTTGGAGAGAACCTTGATACACTGGCGCGCTATGCAGAAAAATTAGGCAAAGTAGTATCCAGTGTACAGGGAAGCCAGAATTTATTTGTGGAACCGGTAACAGGTATGCCGCAGATCATTATCAATTACAATCGTGCGGTAATTGCGCAGTATAACCTGACCATTGCCGACATCAACAAAGTGGTGAACACGGCATTTGCAGGACAAAGCACCGGTTTGGTGTTTGAAGAAGAAAAACGGTTTAACCTGGTGGTGAGACTGAATATGGATAAACGCAAAAACCTGGAAGATGTACAAAACCTGCTTATCCCAACACCACAAGGCACACAGATACCATTATCGCAATTAGCCAGTGTTGAAATAAAAGATGGCCCTAACCAGATACAAAGGGTTGATGCGAAACGGAGAATTGTAGTGGGCTTTAATGTACACAACAGGGATGTACAAACCATTGTAACCGAATTACAGGGAAAAGTAGACGCACAGATAAAATTGCCGGCAGGATATTACATAACATATGGCGGTGCATTTGAGAATCTGAACGAAGCAAAAAAACGATTGATGATCGCTGTTCCGGTTTCATTATGCCTGATCCTGATTTTACTGTACTTCGCCTTTAATTCGTTAAAGCATGGATTGCTGATATACACCGCTATCCCACTGTCGGCAATCGGCGGCATATTCTTCCTTGCGCTGCGGGGCATGCCGTTCAGCATCAGTGCCGGTGTGGGTTTCATTGCCTTATTTGGCGTGGCGGTGCTGAATGGGATTGTATTGATTGCAGAGTTCAACCGTTTGAAAAAAGATGGATTAACTAACTTAACTGATATTGTATTAATGGGAACAAAAGTGAGACTTCGCCCGGTACTCATGACAGCCTTCGTGGCTTCATTGGGTTTCCTGCCAATGGCGATCAGTAATGGTGCAGGCGCAGAAGTTCAGCGGCCTTTGGCTACTGTAGTGATCGGCGGATTGTTGATAGCTACTTTCTTAACACTGTTTGTGTTACCTGTACTCTACATTTTGTTTGAGAGAACAGGTATAAAGAAAAAACATGCTGTTAAAACAGGTGTGGCCATATTGTTATTGGTTTCACTCACATCTATCAGCACACAGGCTCAGGATAAGATTAAGCTTGGGGCAGCTATTGATACGGCTTTAAAAAATAATGCATCGGTAAAAAATGAAAAGCTGAAAGCTGAATACCAGCAGATGCTGATCCAATCATCGGCTATTATTCCCAAAACAAACTTTACGGCTGAAGTAGGACAGGTTAACAGTTATTATACTGATAACAGGGTTGCTATTTCACAATCATTCAGCTTTCCAACCGTGTATTCTAATCAAAAGAAAGTATTAACGGAAGAATGGAAAACAGCAGTATTAAGTGTGTCGTTAAAAGAAGCAGACTTAAAAAAAGCCGTTACACAGGTCTTTTATACAATAGTGCTGTTGCATGAAAAGAGAAAGTTATTATTGAAAGCCGACAGTAACTATGCAGCATTTCTGAGTAAAGCCGATCTGCGTTTGGCAAAAGGAGAAAGCAATATTTTGGAAAGAACAACTGCCGAAACACAAAGAGGCAATATTTACCTCCAAATTAAAGCCATCCATGATGAAATTGAAGTAGCCAAACTGCAGTTTCAGTTACTCCTTAATACGGTTACTAAATTTGAGCCGGAGGCTGAATCGCCAAGGCTGCCGGCAGAGGGAATAATAGACAGTGCTACAATCTCGGGGCATCCGTTGTTATCCGTTTTGAAACAACAAAAGCTTACTGCCAATGCGAACACCCAATTGGAAAAATCAAAACTCCTCCCCGATCTGACTATTGGTTATTCCAATATGAGTATGAAAGGTATGGGGGCTGATAACGTGTTATACGGTTTCTCATCGCGTTTCAGTACAGCTATTGTTGGTGTGGGCATTCCGTTGTTTTCATCATCACAAAAGGCTAAAATAAATGCTTCTAAAGCATACGAGCGTATATCTGAGAACAATTACCAGCAACAATTTCAGGTATTGGAAACACAATACAGGAGCCTGCAGGTGCAATATCAAACCAATTGGCAGGCAGTTAATTATTATGAGAAAACAGCCCTTCCCAATGCCGGTTTGATCATACAAACAGCCAACAAACAATTTGCCAACGGCGATATCAATTATCTGGAATGGGTAATGCTTACCAATCAATCAACAGCTATTCAAAGCAGCTATCTTGATGCATTGAAAGCGCTGAATGAAAGCATTATTGCCATCAATTATTTATTATCAAAATAACAGGACAAAATGAAAAGAATAATTATCATATCAGGTTTTTTTCTGCTTGCCGCCTGCGGGGGTAAGAAAACGCAGGAAAAGGCGGCTGCCACCAATATAGCAAATGAGAACACAATTATCCTTACCGCGGGCCAACAGGCTACTGCAAAAATTGAGTTAAGGGGGTTAGAGGCAAAAAGTATCTCGTCTACTATAAAAGTAAATGGCAAGATAGATGTGCCACCCCAAAACATGGTTTCTGTAAGTATGCCATTGGGAGGTTACCTGAAATCAACCAAACTATTGCCCGGCATGCAGATCAGGAAAGGCGAGGTGATTGCCAGCATGGAAGATCAGCAATATATCCAGTTGCAGCAGGATTATCTTACCATCAAATCGAAGCTGGTATTTTCAGAGGCAGAATATATCAGACAGAAAGAATTGAACCAGAGTAAAGCCAGCAGCGACAAGGTGTTTCAACAGGCGCAAATGGAGTACAACAACCAAAAAATAATGCTGAGTGCCCTTGCAGAAAAATTAAAACTGATCAACATTAACCCATCAGGGGTTTCAGAGAATACTATTTCAAAGAGCGTAAACATCTATTCACCCATCAATGGTTTTGTTTCTAAAGTGAATATGAATATTGGTAAATATGTAACCCCTGCTGATGTACTTTTCGAGCTGGTAAATCCATCCGACATACACCTGAATTTAAAAGTGTTTGAAAAAGATTTAGACAAACTGTATATCGGGCAGAAGCTGATAGCATATACAAATAATGAGCCTGACAAGAAACATCTTTGCGAGGTTAGTTTGATCAGCAGAGATCTTACTCCCGAAAGAACTGCAGATGTTCATTGCCATTTTGATCAATATGATAAGACATTACTGCCTGGCATGTATATGAATGCAGACATCAAAGTAAAAAGCCTGAATACCCTGGCCCTGCCGGAAGATGCGATTGTAAGTTTTGAAAGCGGTAATTATGTTTTCGTTTCAAAAGGCAATAACCAATACCAAATGATGCCTGCAGAAACAGGCATTAAAGAAAACGGGTATATCGAAATAAAGAATGCTCCTGTTTTTACAGATAAGCAAATAGTGGTAAAAGGCGCTTATACCCTGCTGATGGCATTAAAGAATAAGGCGGAAGAATAGTAATTGGATAGAATAGTAAATTTTTAAGCCGCAGATTCGCAGATTTTTTTAATCTGCAAATCTGCGGCTTACATTTTGTCAATCGGTATTAATTAAACCTTCCTTCCCCTTTTATCAACCGGTAAGGTTTACTGAAGAAATCATGTACTGTTGAGTTAAACACATCTTTGTATACTACAGGTGTACTATGCCCCGAATTTGGCAGTATCCATAAATATGCTTTTGGAATACTGTGATAGATAAGCATCGTATGTTCCTCCCTGATCACATCATGATCGCCTCCTATTACCAATGTTGGACAGGAAATTTTATCAAGTGCGTTTACAGGGATATGCGGCTGCTCACATAAAAGCCGGAATAATTTCAAATTATTTTTTTCAGAGGCTGTTTTATTTTTCTTTGCCCTCAGCGTTTCATATGGCGGACCAACAAGATCCCACACCTCTTTAAAAACAGCGTTGGTATCAGACTCAAGATTAGCGCCTGTAATAGCCAGCTTCTTTACTTTCTCAGGATGCCTGATAGCCAAGAGGAGGCCATTAATTCCGCCATCGCTCCAGCCTATCACATTGGCAGAATCTATATGCATCGCAGTTAACAATGCTGCATAATCATCGGCCATCATTTCATAAGTAAGCGAATCACCTGTATCTGTTGATTTGCCCTGTGAACGGCTGTCGGCTATAATTACTTTATACTTCCTGGAAAAAAAAGGAATATTGTATTTAAAATTGCTGATAGAGCCGCCATTGCCGTGAATGATCAATAATGGCTGTCCTTCTCCATATACCTCACCATACATTTTAAATCCACGGATATCATAATACTTGCCTGAAGATTTATTATTCCCATAAGGAATATTCTGGCTGTAAACCTTTAAAGTGCTGATCGAACTCAAAAAGAAGATGCAGATGGATAGCAGGCAGGGAAGCTTTTTCATGGTGACTGATTTGAAGTTTTAAGATAACCAAAATCAGTCGTACTTATTCATTGTATCTTCTGAAACCTATTCTTTGCCGGGGCGGTTGCGGGGGATTGAGCAGTTGTTTTAGGTAAAGAAATACTTTTTCGATCTGTTCATCGTGCCCGGCAAGTTTTTGTTCAATCTTTTCTAACTGTAAAAGGATGTCTTTATGTGTGAGCAACATTTCTCTCATCCTGGTAAATATCCTGATGACCTGGATATTTACAACAATAGCTCTTTCACTGTTTAATATACAGGATAACATGGTTACTCCCTGTTCGGTAAAACAGAACGGTGCGTACCGTAGCCCTTGCCTGTCTGAATTGGAGGTCACAAAATGTGACCTCCAATTCCTCAGCTCGGATTCATTCATTTCGAACATAAAATCATTCGGGAAACGGCTAATATTTCTGCGAACAGCCTGTTTTAAATGTTTGGTTTCAACTCCATACAATTCAGCCAGATCCCGGTCAATCATAACTTTCTGGCTCCTGACCATATATATTTTGCTCATTACCACTTCATCTGCCAGTTGTAATTGCGTTTTGGTCTTTGCCATAGTTTGCATGATTAACATATTGGAGGACGCATTTTGCGTCCTCCAATATCATGAGGAATAGCAATAAAATTATAGCAGTTTCAAAATCCGAAATAGCGTATTTACCGCATATTTTCTGAAGAAAAACACTTACTATTTTACATATCCGGCAAGAAACCAGCAAACAAAATAGCCGGCACATTAGCACCGGCTATTTTTATCTTTTGACTTTACACTTATTTTTCGTCATCATTTCTAAACACCACCAAACCGTCAAATACATCTACTAAAACGGGCTTTGATTTATCTACATCTCCTGCCAAAATCTTTTTACTCAATGCATTGATGATTTGCTTCTGGATCAGACGTTTCAAAGGTCTTGCCCCAAGTTGCGGGTCATAACCCTGCTCTGCAAGAAATTCCAACAGGTATTCGCTGTACTTTAATGTAATGCCATTGGTGGCCACCAGTTGTTTTAATCCTTCCAGTTGTATTTTTACGATGCCCATGATCTGTTTCTTCATCAACGGACTGAACATGATGATCTCGTCTACCCTGTTCAAAAATTCGGGTCTGATCGTCTGGCGGAGCAGTCCCATCACTTCCAGTTTTGCTTTTTCGGTAACATCTTCCACATTGGCATCTGTTACATTTTCAAAAGCATCCTGTATCAGGTGGCTGCCGATATTGCTTGTCATGATGATGATGGTATTCTTAAAATTCACCACCCTGCCTTTATTATCTGTTAAGCGGCCATCATCCAATACCTGCAACAATACATTCCATACATCAGGGTGGGCCTTCTCAATCTCATCCAACAACACCACACTGTATGGTTTACGACGAACGGATTCTGTTAACTGGCCTCCTTCATCATATCCCACATATCCCGGAGGTGCGCCTACTAAACGGGATACGGTATGTTTTTCCTGATACTCACTCATATCAATACGGGTCATCATGCTCTCATCATCAAACAGGTATTCTGCCAGTGCTTTGGCAAGTTCTGTTTTACCAACACCTGTTGTACCAAGGAAAATAAAGGAACCAATAGGTTTTTTAGGGTCCTGCAATCCTGCGCGGCTTCTGCGTATGGCATCGGCTACAGCAGTGATGGCTTCTTCCTGTCCCACTACCCTGTTATGTAATTCATCTTCGAGGTGCAATAATTTTTCTCTTTCACTCTGCAGCATTTTTGCAACAGGAATACCGGTTGCCTTGGCTACATTTTCTGCAATATCTTCTGCATCCACTTCTTCTTTCAGCAAACGTTTATCAGCAGAACCTTCAATCTGTGCCGTTACCTGGCTGATCAGTTCTTCCTGTTCTTTTATTTTACCGTATCTTATTTCAGCCACTTTACCATATTCACCATTACGCTCAGCCTGTTCTGCCTGTTGTTTTAACTCTTCAATCGTGGCTTTGGCATTCTGTACTTTTTCAACCAGTTCTTTTTCCTGTTTCCATTTCGATTTCAACGTATCTCTTTCAACTGCCAGATTACTGATCTCGATATTCAGTTCTTTCAGTTTGTCTTCATCATTCTCGCGCTTAATAGCTTCCCGTTCAATTTCAAGCTGGCGGATCTGTCTTTCTAATTTATCCAGTTCCTCAGGCATCGAATTCATTTCGAGGCGAAGTTTAGCAGCGCTTTCATCAATCAGGTCAATCGCTTTATCCGGCAGGAACCTGTCGGTCATATACCTTGTAGATAATTCCACTGCAGCAATGATCGCCTCATCTTTAATGCGCACATGATGGTGTGTTTCATACCTGTCTTTCAATCCTCTTAAAATGGAGATCGCGTCTTCCATACCGGGTTCATCAATGATCACTTTCTGGAACCTGCGCTCGAGGGCCTTATCTTTTTCAAAATATTTCTGGTATTCGCTTAATGTGGTGGCGCCAATAGCTCTCAGTTCTCCACGGGCAAGGGCAGGTTTCAAAATATTAGCAGCATCCATGGCACCTTCACCACCACCGGCACCAATAAGGGTATGGATCTCATCAATAAACAAAATAATTTCTCCGTCGCTGGTAGCCACTTCTTTTACCACACCTTTCAAACGTTCTTCAAACTCGCCCTTGTATTTTGCGCCGGCAATCAGTTGACCCATATCCAAAGCAAAAATTGTTTTCGACCTCAGGTTATCCGGCACATCGCCATTAATGATACGCATGGCCAAACCCTCTACAATGGCTGTTTTACCAACGCCAGGTTCACCCACAAGGATTGGGTTATTCTTGGTTCTGCGGGTAAGAATATGGAGTGTTCTGCGAATTTCCTCATCCCGTCCGATTACCGGGTCTAATTTTCCCTGCCTTGCCAGTTCGTTCAGATTTTTGGCAAACTTGTTCAGGGTATTCAGTTGCGTTTCCTGTGTTTGTGATTTGATGGTATCGCCCTTGCGAAGATCTTTGATAGCAGTTATCAGTCCTTTTTCGGTAAGACCAACCGCTTTTAATGTTTTTGAGGTATCATCATTCACCTGCATTAAAGCAAGTAATAAATGTTCCGGACTGATGAATTCGTCTTTGAACTCTTTTAATACAGTATTGGCTTTCAGGAACACATTGTTCAGATCTCGGCTGATACTCTGAGCCGGTTCGCCACCCTGTATTTTGGGCAATTTGGCAATGCCCTCGTCTACTTTGCTTTCCAGGAAACCAACATTTACATTGTTCTTCTTTAACAGGAATTCAACCGGGCTATCCTTATCAGCCAGCAAAGCTTTTAACAGGTGGTTGGTTTCCATATTAGGGTTACCATTATTAAAGGCCACCTGTTGGGTTGCCTGTACGGTTTCCTGCGCTTTAATAGTATAATTATTAAGGTTCATAGCTTGTTGGGTTTAACGGTGTGATCGTTTTTTGAATTTGCAGATTAGCTAACAAAATGGTAAAATATAATACCATACAAAAGGGCAACCCATTTCTGTTGATGACTACAAATTTTCAAATAACTTTAAACCAGATTGCAAACCACAATCCAATACTTAAATTCGGAAAATATGTCTGTAAAACCCGGCTTAAACTGCGCAAAAGGCAGTGCTGTATTGATCTTTATGCTATTCTTTCAGGCTGCCATTGCACAACCTGATTTTTCGGAGGTTGACCGGAAACTGGAATCTTCCAAAAAGGAACTTGGGGGTAATGTGGTTACCCTGATTTATAAAGATGGCAAGATCATCTACCAAAAGGCTCTTGGCACTGATTTTAACCTGAAAACCCAGGCACCAATTGCCAGTTGCAGCAAATGGTTAACCGCAGCATTGGTGATGAGTTTTGTTGACCAGGGTAAACTTTCGCTGGATGATAAAGTGAGTAAGTTCCTCCCCATTTTCAGCAAATATTCCAAAGGTTATATTACTATTAAAGATTGTCTGGCGCATTTAACCGGGATAGAATCTGAACCCATACGGCTCACGAATCTATTCAATCGTAAAAAATATGCCTCATTGGAAGAGGAGGTGAATGATTTTGCTTCTAAAAAAGAGATCCAGTCTAACCCCGGGCTCGAATTCCGTTACAGTAATATTGGACTGAACATAGCAGGCCGTATACTGGAGGTGCTCTCAAAAAGAAGCTTCGAACAATTGATGCAGGAACGCATCACCCGACCTTTAATGATGCGCAATACCAGTTTTGCCAGTTTTACTGCGGTAAACCCTTCGGGCGGGGCGGTTTCTACGGCCAGTGATTATATGAATTTTCTATCTATGCTGCTTAACAAAGGCATGTTTAATGGTAAAAGAATATTGAGTGAGAAAGCTGTTGAAGATATGAATATGGTTCGCACTACACCTGCCATGATAAAATATGCACCCAAAGCTGCCGAAGGCTTCAACTATGGATTTGGCGAGTGGATACTGCAAGCCGATGAAAACGGGAGCGGCACTGTTGTAGCCAGTCCGGGTTTATTTGGCACCTGGCCCATGGTTGACAAATGCCGTGGGTATGCCTGTATCTTTTTTACCAAAGGATTACTGGGTGAAGAAAGGAAAGATATTTACCTCGATATTAAAAAATCCATTGATGAGCAACTTGCCTCAACCTGTAAATAACTAAATCATGAAAACAAGGAACCTGCAGAAAGCTTTTTTATTAGGGGGATATGAACACAAATCAGAACCGGTAGCGTCACAAAAAGTATTTTTAGGCCGCCTTTACCGGAATGCGGTGGTAGCTTTTGTGATATTAAGTATCTGTCTTTTGATAGGTGTTGCAGGTTACCGCTATGCCGGCCCAATGAGTTGGATAGATGCCCTGCACAACGCTTCAATGATATTAAGCGGTATGGGGCCTGTAGCAGAAATAAAGACAAGTATCGGAAAGATATTCTCTTCTTTTTATGCCCTGTTCAGCGGTGTGGCTTTCATTACCAATATCGGCATTTTGATAGCACCTGTTGCTCACCGGTTTTTTCATATGCTGCATGCAGAAGACTTTGAAGGATAGCTGGTTTGAAATTAATTAATGGAGGTTATTTTTTTTGAGTACCATTCAACATCATACAAATCTCATCAAACAAACAGCCCAACAAATGGGCTTCTCGTATTGTGGGATTGCAAGAGCAGAAGCACTGACTGATGATGCCAGAAGATTAGAAACATGGTTAAAGCAGGATATGCATGGCAGCATGCAATACATGGAAAACCATTTTGACCTCAGGGTTGATCCACGCAAATTAGTTCCTGGCGCCAAATCTGTAATCACGCTATTGCAGAATTATTTTCCTGATCAGCAGCAGAAAGAAAACACCCCGCATATTGCCAAATATGCTTTTGGAAATGATTATCATGAAGTGATCAGGGCCAAGCTCAAAAATTTATTATTACTGCTTAATGAACAGATAGGCGAGATTCAGGGACGGGGATTTGTAGATTCAGCCCCTGTACTGGAACGAACCTGGGCACTCAGGAGCGGCGCGGGATGGATTGGAAGGAACGGCAACCTGATCACTAAACAAAACGGTTCTTTTTATTTTATTGCAACATTGATCGTTGATATCGAATTGGCATACGACGATCCTTTTGCCAAAGATTTTTGCGGCAGTTGCCGGAAATGTATCGACGCCTGTCCTACCGATGCCATTCTCAACAACAAAGTGATTGATGGCAGCAAATGCATCAGTTATTTTACCATTGAATTAAAAGAGGCATTGATACCAAATGAAATGAAAGGCAAATTTGATAACTGGCTGTTTGGTTGCGATGTGTGCCAGGATGTTTGCCCGTGGAACAGGTTCAGCAAACCACATCATGAAACCGCATTTACACCGATACCTGAAATATTGAATCTTTCTACCAAAGAATGGGAGGCTTTAACCGAAGAAACATTTAATACGGTTTTTAAACACTCTCCTTTAAAACGTGCAAAGTTTAAAGGCATGCAACGTAACCTTTCTTTTATCAAAACAGTGTAATGGAAAAACCTTTTGTACATAAAACCTGCCAATTAGAAAAATTCCCCGGCAAAGGTGGCTGGACCTATGTACGTGTTCCGGAAATACCACCAAACAAAAAAAATCATTTTGGATGGGTGAAGGTGAAAGGCAGTATCGACGGGCATTTGATAAGCAACTATAACCTGGCACCTATGGGAAATGGCAACCTGTTTCTTCCGGTAAAAGCTGCTATCAGAAAAAAAATAGGAAAACAGGAAGGTGATTGGATCGAGGTTATCCTGTTTCCAGACAATGACCCATTAGAAATACCGATCGAGTTTATTGAATGCCTGCGCGATGAACCTGATGCTTACAAACATTTTCATAATTTCTCTGAAGCTGAGCAGAAAAAGTATATCGACTGGATCTATAGTTCCAACAAAGAAGCAACAAGGATTAGCAGGATGGCAGATGCCATCAACCAGATAAGGTTTGGCGAAAAATTGCAGTAACTACTATTTTATCAAAGCCTCACACCTAAACGAAAAGCAATCCTGTTAAATGTATAATCAAGTTTTGTTTCGGTGTTTACAGAAACATAAGGTGGAAAATCCATGTAAATAGTACCGTACCGTGTTTCGGTAGTTTGCTTCATAGAATAACCCAGGCTGAGCGCTATTCCTTTATTCTTTTTTCCCCGGATAGAATAGCCGATCCCTACATCGGTATACAAGCCATTGCTAAAATCACTTCTCCGGCCACTCCCACTCCATCCCCTAATGTAGTCGTACGAATATTGCGATTCGAGCGGCCATGCAAGGGTGCTGCCAATATTGCAATAGGAGAATACAGCACCATTATTACCAAAAGATTTTCGCAGATCAACAAATACAGGCACTGTTCTTACTTTGTAATAATCAATACCGGTACCGATGCCTATCCCCCATCCGTTTTTTTCAATCCCACCCGCTACCTGCACCTGTCCACTCGCCGACTGATCCCCATTCAGTAATGCAATCTGCGGAAGTAGGTAATAATTGTTCTTAGCTGGCTTTACCTGCGCAGCTATTGAGACTGTAATAAATACCGATATTAAAATCAAACCACAATTTTTCATCTTTACTTATTTTGTGTTATTGGTATTTTACTCATCACAGATGCGTTGCCGGGGTTTGTGTAATCGAGCATATAAAGGCCATCTTTTGCCACAGCAATGGCTATGCCCTGCAAAGCGATCACATCATTTGCTTCAAAACCACTTACCTGCTTTAGCAGCGATATATGCCATGCATCTGCCGCATCAAAAACTTTAACACCTTCTTTCCCGTCGCAAATCAATAACAGGTTCCCGTCTTTGGATAAACCTTTGGGAGAGATGAGATTGTAGGATTTGATTAAAGCAGGGCTGCTCAGATTGGTGATATCAACAATATCCAACTGGTTACTGAACCCGCCGCAAAACGATCCGCCGGATAATGTTACATATGCATACTTTTCATCTGCAATCACAGGATCGCAGGAGCGGGCATGCGTAAACTGACTGATTTTTTGAGGTTGATCAGGTACAGAGGCATCAAAAACAAACATGCCCGACTGGCTGCCGATAAATAACTTGTTTTTGTATGGAAAAATCGTTTCTATATTCCCCTGCTGTAATAATACAGTTGATGATAAAATAGGCGAAGCAGGTTGTGTAAGATTAAATACTTTCAAATCGTTTTCACTAACTGTGTACATCCTGCTATCCAGCAATGCAAACCTTGCCAGCGATCCGGAAATACCCACACCGGCTGCAGAAACAGCAGCGTTTGCGCCTGGTGCACCCGTGTAAACAGCATTAGACATGAAGACCCGGCTGTCTTTATTCAGCATATGAGTAAGCGTACCTGTAAATCTTTTATTAACAACTGTATCAACCCTTACCCATTCTTTGATCACTTTTGAAGTATCTGCCATAAATCCCTGGTAATACCTGTGTGGAAACACGCCGTTGAGAAATTGTTTAACACTAATCTGCAAAGGATTGGTAATGTCCATTGTTACCAGGGCGGTATAACAATCTGCATATAAATAAGCCCCTTTAACGGCCAGGTCAACACAACCCGGGATTTCAATAAATGCAATGTTTAACGGCTTTGCAGGATCAGTAATATCAATGATGTGTACGCCCTTATCTATTTCGTTCAGGAATACATAATGGTCTCTCACAACTATTTTACCCGGCTGCTGTATTGGTTGGGAAGAATTGCTTTTGATGTTTGCTTTTACCTCATCGCGTGTTTTGTAAACAGGCCGGTAAAAAGTGTACCGTTCAGAAACATTGTCTTTCATGCAGGCAGACAACAGGGTTAGCGCACTAACAACAACAATCAGTAAACGTTTCATACAACAGGTTTTGCCATACTGACACAGGCATCAACTTTACCGTTGCATTTTGTTTTTCTTTTCAGGAAGAATGAAAGCGACTCTAAGTGATGACAGGAATAAATGCTGATTTGAACCACTAATTTTTGTAAGATCACTGATAAAATATTGCCAATGCGGACCTACATACAGGAAAGGTTGTTTTCCGACCGCAACATCAAATCCTGCTGAAAGATGAACCTGTAATGTTTGGAATAATGAACTGTTTCTGAAAAGCCTTCCACTGCCTGCATCATAATGCAGGGCATTGGTTGTAACCAGAAAATTGAGGCCTGTACCCAGTTGCCATCTAGTTGAAACCTTTTTAATCAACTTCATATCTCTATAGAGATCAACACCCGCCCGCAGAAAATGGTATTGATTTTTATAACCAATACTATCGGCACTTCTGTAATAATACCCATTTGTATTGTACATGTTGTAACCGCTAAAGAATACAGTACTGTCTACACTGCCCCCTACACTGGTAGCTGTTTGAAACAAGGAGTAACCCAATGCGATACCAATGCTTTGTTTTTTACCGATTGCTCTTACTGCCTGTAGCTGTATCCCAAATGATAGTGCATCTTTAATAACCGGTATTTTAATCCCGGGTTGCGATGCGCCTGAAATATTTCCGGTAGAAGGGCTGGATGCATAAACATCGACCGCGGTAACTTTTTGCATGAACAGCGACTTGCGTATGCCACTTATTCCTCCATCAACCGCAATATGCCACTGCCATTTTCTTTTTTTATTCTTTGCAATAACTGTAGCCGGTGAGTCAGCTACCGGAGTACGGGATTCAGGCTGCTTAACCTGCGTTGCAGTTACCTGTTTATCTATCTCAGTAGCGGTATCAATAGCTGTTACGGTTATTTTCTGTATATACTGAGGGGCAGTTTCTGTATCAGTTGTCTTATTCGTTTCGGGTGTGATTACAGTTGTTTCCTGTTTGGAAGGCAAGGTTATGCTATTATCTTTCACATCCGATCCTTTTGCTATCGGTGTACCGGATTGTAGCATAATCCCGTAGTGCTTCGTCTCAGGCGCAGCGTGTAACAAGCCAGCCTGCTCTGATTTGTCAATAGCCAGACTCTTTGCAGTTACTTGCCCCTGAGGAGGGCTGGTTATTTTATTTTTTTCTGTAACATCAATAGCTGAAGCTGCTTTTTGCGGAGTATCTGTTGCATGTATGCCAGATTTTGAAACAGTTACATGAGATAGTTGTTCGGGTTGACTATACTGATAATAAGTCCAAAAAAATGCACCGCCACATCCTGCCAGCAATACAAATATCCAGATCAGCCATCTTCGTTTTCTTTCACGCCGTAAAACAGCCTCTACCTCTGGCCATACAGATGCATCCGGCTTCATGTGCAGGTTTGCCAGTTGCTCTTGTACCCTTTGTTCAAAAGATTTATCGGCCATAGCTACCTTTTTTTTCATTAACGGAATGCATTTCCAGCCAACTGATCAACAAGGCCCTTGCCCTTGCATATTGCGAACGGCTTGTACCCTCATTAATGCCGAGCATTTTACCTATTTCAACATGCGTATACCCTTCTACCGCATGCAGGTTAAAAATTGTTTGAAATCCGGGCGGCAATTGCCTTACCAGGTTAAGCAGGTCTTTTACATTAAGCATCACGTCTGTATCGCCGCTTGTAACCGGATGCAGGTTATTGTCTTCAAAACTCAGATCTAACTGGTACCGGGGTTTCCTTTTTAGATAATTGATGGCTGTATTTACCATGATCCGCCTGATCCATGCCCCCAGCTCGCCCTGCATTTTAAATTGATGGAGATTTCTGAACACTTTAATAAAGCCCTGCTGCAGCACTTCCTCCGCATCGTTCATGCTTTTGGTATACCTGTAACAAATGCCCAGCATATCGCCCGAAAACAGATCATATAATCGTTTCTGGGCAATGGCATTATTCCGTAAACAGTCTTTTACCAGTTTCTGTTGATCATCCATGCTGCTGGGTTCGATACTTTGACACGGTTTTATCGCCGATCGTTGCAATTTTGCCAAATATTTTCAAAATAATAATGCCCGTACCGGACTTATTATAACAAGAGGGGTAGAAATGCAGGTACAGGATTCTGGATTTCATTTGACAAGTATCCAGCCAATAGAAAATATTTATTGATCCTGTTTTTTCTCAACCAGTGTTTTCAGTTTATTCAGGTTTGTTTCCATCATGGGGCCAAGAATTTTGTCGTTCATCATCGAGCCCAGTCTTTCCCATGGATACCATTTCAGTTTTTCTTCAAACTGCCATTGCACCACTGTTATATTTTGAGAGGGGTTACTGATCAAATGAACAGTGGCTGTTTGAGAGCTACCTTTCTTAGAGATCCAGGTTGATACAACAGTAGAATCGGTAACCCGGGTTATCATCACCGACGAACCGTTAAGGTCTGCTGAAGTGGCAGAGAATATTTTGACAGATGAACTGTTCATCCCTTCCATCCACCATTTCCATTGTTCTATATCTTTCACATAACTGATGATGGAATCCTTGTGGGCATTAATGTTCACTGCCCTTGACACCAGCACATTGGTTGGCAGCAACAAACCAATAAATGAGGCTATCGCAAACATGGCCACCACACTAATTAATGCAAACCTGATCAGTTTCATAGGTTATTCCCACTTAAAGGTTTTAAAAGCAACAGTGTATACCACTACTGTCCAGATACCCAATATACCCAGCTCTTTCCAGCAACTGGCCAGGCTGGCTCCTTCAAAAGAAATATTACGCATGGCATTATTAAAATGCGTTAAGGGCAATATTCTACAGATGGGTTGCAGCCAGGTAGGGAAAGCCTCTATTGAGAAAAATGTTCCTGCCAGCAAAAATTGTGGCAGTGTGATCAGGTTGGCAAATGGCGGGATGGTGCTCTCACTTTTAGCCACACTGCTTACGATAAAACCAAAACCCATGAACAGAATCAATGCCACAAAACTAAGCACCATGATCTCCATAAATGTCTGGAAGCCATGCACCAGCGTAAAATGAAAAATATAATGCCCTATACCAATCACAATAACAGAGGTAAGCATCTGAAAAAGTACCCTGCTCAAAGCTTCACCCAAAACAATATAGGAACGCCTGATAGGTGTTGCATAAAATCTTTTTAAAACCAATTGCTGCCTTAAATTAAAAAACAAAAAAGCAACGCCAAAAACACCTGAACTTAACAATGAAAAACCCAACTGGCCTGGAAGAATAAAATCAATAGTTCTGTAAATCCGCCCCGGAACTTTTGTAACCGTATTATTGATCATGGCAATAGTTGGGGCATCCGTATAGCTTTTTTGATTAATACCGGCAATTACCGCATTTAATATAGATTGCAGTACCTGAATATTCTGCGGGTTTACTGCTTCAGAACTGGTTAGACTGATCTTGTAAGGCGGGTTGGCAAGGCCCGATTTCTCTATTTTTATGATAGCAGTGATCCTGCCTTTTTCCAGATCTTCTCTAAGCGCCTCCCCTGTTTTTGTAACAAGGTTGATGCCCGCAATATGCCTGATGGCCGGGTAGATAGGATTGATAGTATCTGAACTTTGATCAAACGCAACATTAACAGAAACCCTGCCCCCGTTACCAATAAAACCAAATACCAGGATAAAAACCAATGGAAAGGCAATACTGAAAATAACTGCAGAAGGGCTACGGAAAATAGCCCGCAAACTACCCTTGGTGATCGCCAGCATTGCCCGGAACTGGTTATAATTTCCTTTCATAACGCATTCATTATAAGAACAAATCTATCTTATTATTTCCCGAAACCAAAAAAACGGTAAAAAAGGGGTTGAAGAATTGGAAATTTAAAGACAAAAGTCGTATATTGGTGCGACAAAAGACGGATATGGCAAAAATGCAACGATATGCACAGGGGAAAACAAAGCTAACAAAGGTAGAAGAGCCTGTTAGTACCTACCTCCCGGTTAAGAAGCCGGTAACAGTTGCCGATTATACTTACAAAAAGCTAAAAAAACTTACCGATCTTGTCCCATTTACCCAAAGTGAATGGGCCAATATGCTGCATCTCTCTGAAAGAACACTTCAGCGATACGCTAAAAACAATTCCTCTTTTGAAGGTATCTATACTGACCGTATCCTCCTCTTGCAGGAGATGATCAACCTTGGGCTGGAAACCTTTACCAGTGCAGATACACTCTATAGCTGGCTAAAAAAAGACAAGCAGGTGCTGGGGCAAACAATCAATTTTGACTCGCTCTATTCTGATAGAGGCATCCAGGAAGTTATCGATCAGCTTTCAAGAATCCAATACGGCGTATACACATGATCGTTTACCGATTTGCACACAGAAAATTCGCCAATGAACTTTCAGGAACCGGTGCGCGCCTGAAAGGCGGAAGATGGAACCCTCCCGGATTACCGGTTATTTATACCAGCGAATCCATCTCGCTTGCCCTGTTAGAGGTTTTAGCCAACGCACTTACACTGGAAGAGCTGCAGATGATCCGGTTAATGGAAATAGAGATCCCCACTACTGCCGAATACCAGGATGTTAAATTACAAAGCCTCAAAAACAACTGGTACCATGATGCGGACTATACCCAATGGATGGGCCAGGAAATATTGAAAACAAAAAAGTCTTTATTGTTTCGTTGCCCATCAGCTATTATTCATAAAGAACATAACTACCTGATCAACCCGCTGCATCCGGATTTTAAGAAGATCAAACTGAACAACAGTGCTGATTTTTATTTTGATGAAAGACTTTTTAAAAAATAACGGGTTGTGCTATTAAACACATTGATAACAATAGATTTCAATACAACACGTCAACTACTAAGCAAAATGAGATATGGTTAATTCCTTGCGGTTCCTGGCGCTCTTTGCGTTACAGCTTTTCTCTCAGCACTTATAAACCCGAAAATCACTGAAACAGACTCATCTATAATAGCAGGCTCGCTGATTATGCAAGGTTTAAAGCGGTAGCGCAAGGAACGCAATGATCGCAAAAAGCCCTTGTGTATTTCACACAATTCTTACTTAAGAATGTAATTAACCCGGTAAAACCAGAAACGATTGTATCAATAGCTAATTTAAATAGCAGAAAACGTTAAAAGATAAGCAATTAATTGATCTCTACCATAAAAGGCAATCTTGCCTGCGGGATGCCGATCATTTCTTTTGTCTGTTTTAATTCTTTGATCAAACGCATCTGCTTTTCGCCTATTTCTTCTTTGATCAGATTCGTTTTAATGCTCTTTTTGTAATTACTCATTATCTGTTCAAAAAAACTTTTCTTTTCAGGATATTCTTTAACGCGATATTCTTTCAGCCCGGCCATTCTTGATGCGCAATTCATAGCATCCTGCATAGTGCCAATCCGGTCTACCAGGCCTGCCGTCAGGCCTCTTGTACCTGTCCAAACCCTGCCCTGTGCAATGCTGTCTACATATCCGATATCTTTTTTCCGGCCTGTTGCTACTCTCGACTTAAAGGTGTAGTAAATAGAATCTGTTGCCGACTGGAAAAAACGCTTTTCAGTTTCATTCAAAGGCCTGTCGCCACCGCCCATATCGGCGTAAGGAGCTGTTTTTACACCATCAAAAGTAATACCCAGTTTATTTTTAAAGAACGACTGAAAATTGGGAACAATACTGAACACACCAATTGAACCTGTGATGGTACTGGCATTTGCAAACACAGAATCTGCTGCGCATGAAATATAATAGCCACCTGAAGCCGCCACATCACCCATACTAACAATAACAGGCTTTTCTTTTCTTGTAAGGCTGATCTCGCGCCAGATCACATCACTGGCCAATGAACTTCCGCCGGGAGAGTTTACCCTGAATACAAGCGCCTTTACCGTTTTATCTAATCTCACTTTACGGATAAGGCTGCGGTAAGTATCGCTTCCTACCTGGTCGTTATCTCCATGTCCTGAAACAATATCCCCATCCGCATAAATAACAGCTATTCTATCCTCGCCTGTTGCCTGCCTGTAATCTACCGCTTCAGAATAATCGCCAAAACTCACAAAATTGATCTTCTCTGTTTCTTTCTGGTGAAGACGCTCTGAAAGTTCTTTCTTCACCTCATCATCATATTTCAATCCATCTACCAAACCATTATTTAATGCATCATGTGCTGTCTGGATAGTACCGGCTACGGCAAGGCTTCTGAGTTTGGCAGTGTCCAGCTTTCTTGTACTGGCAGCGGCTGCAAGGAAACGGTTGTACAGATCACCCAGCCAGACTGAGGTTTGCAGGCGGTTAGCATCCGTCATTTGCGTTACACGCAGGGGCTCGGTAGCACTTTTAAATTTACCGGCATAAAATATCTGTGGCTGTATTTCCAGCTTATCCAGCAACCCTTTCAGAAATAATAAACTGGATGAGAATCCGCCCCAGTCAACACCACCCTGCGGATGGCAATAGATCTTATCGCCTGTATTGCCTACATAATATCCTTTTTGCGTAATTGTTTCGCCGTACGCAATCACAAATTTCCTGCTGGTTTTAAAATCCAGCAATGCCTGACGCAGTTCTTCGCTAGCGGCAAAACCGTTATCGTTGCTGCCGCATAAAATATAAACCCCTTTTACGGCTGTATCAGATTTTGCATGATGGATCATCCTTATCATATCATATAAAGCAGGCGCTTCAGCATCATCTTTGTTCAGGAGGATATCAAAAGGGTGTGCCTGCGACTGCTCTTTAAAAGTATGAGACAGGTCCAGCACCAATACCGCATGGCTTCCTATTATTGGTTTATCAGAACTGGTAGCACTAACAATAAAACCTATCAATATTAATATGCCAATTACCGTAAAAACAACCAAGGCAAGGAAAGAGGCAAAAAAAGTTTTAAAGAAGCCTTTCATATTTTTTTTATTAAATGGTACTGAATTTAAAGATATTTGAACCTTACTATACTTCCAATTTATGAATAAAGCTTATTTGCTGATAGGCGGTAACCTGGGCAACAGATATGCTTATTTACAGGAAGCTGTACGGTTAATACAGGAATCCTGCGGCAATATCGTTCATTCTTCGGCTATTTACGAAACAGCGGCATGGGGCAAGACCGACCAGCCCTCTTTTTATAATCAGGCCCTTGTTTTGGAAACAGCACTTGCACCGGATGACCTGATGCAGCATTTGCTGGATATTGAAACTGCCATGGGCCGCAAAAGGGCAGAAAAACTGGGCCCCCGCATTATTGATCTGGATATTTTACTGATAGATGGGCTGGTGATTTCATCGTCTTTATTGCAACTGCCACACCCTGCATTACCCAACAGGAAGTTTGCATTATTGCCCTTATCAGAGGTAGCGCCAACACTGGTGCATCCTGTGTTGCATAAAACAATAGCGGAGTTATTGACAGATTGTATAGATGAATTAGATGTGCAAAAAAAATCTGCCGCCACTTACTGATGGCGGTTAATTTTGACCAATACCGGGAAATATATTCATGAAACACCATTTTATCACAGTTGAAGGAAATATTGGTGCGGGCAAAACCACACTTACCCATTTATTGGCCAAACATTTTAATGCCCGGCTGATACTGGAAGAGTTCGCGGACAACCCCTTCCTGCCAAAGTTTTATGAAAACCCTGCCCAGTATGCTTTCCCGCTTGAATTGTTTTTTATGGCCGAACGCTATAAACAATTAAAGGAATTAGCGCATACCAAAGACCTGTTTCAGAATATAACCGTCTCAGACTATCTCTTCACCAAATGTCTTTTATTTGCCAAAGTAAATTTGCCGGAAGAGGAGTTCAGGTTATACCAGAAACTGTTTGATATTATTCACCAGCAATTAACCTTTCCTGATATTTTAATTTACCTGCATGCGCCGGTGCAAAAACTGCAGGCCAATATTAAAAAAAGGAACCGTGCGTATGAACAAGGCATCCCGGATGAATACCTGTTCAATATCCAGGAAACCTATACCAGTTATATCAAACAACACAATATCAAAACCATTTTTATTGATGCCAGCAATGCAGATTTCCTGGGCAATGAAAAGCATCTGCAGATTGTGATAGATGCCCTGGATAAAGACTATGACACAGGGCAACACTATTTCAGCCTTCCATAAAAACAGACCGTTGATAAAACAGTAATACAGGCCAACTGGTCATATGAGAAATATTTAGGTTCTTTGCCTCACAAAAATCATTTGACTATTCATTCTATGCAGACCCCCACTAAAAAACAAGACCCCTTCGCTGCCGTCAGGATTCCGGAATACCGCAACCTGATGATGGGTCGTTTTTTGTTTATCATGGGACTCAGGATGATGGCAACACTGGTAGGCTGGTGGGTATACGAGTTAACCAACGAGCCTTTTGCCATCGGGTTGATCGGTTTATCAGAAGTAATCCCCGCCGTTTCTTTATCACTATATGCCGGGCATGTGATAGATATGAGTGAAAAAAGAAAACTCTTACTCAGAGGCGTAGCGCTTTATTTTGGCTGCACCTTATTATTGTTAGGACTTTCAACCAAATTTACCGCCGCGCAGTTCAGCAATCACTGGATCGCATTCAGCATTTATGTGGTCATTTTCTTTACCGGGATTTTTCGCTCATTTACAGGCCCAACTTTTGGCACTATGGTAGCATCTATCGTTCCCAAAGAATTATTGCAGAATGCCACCACTTGGAATCAGGGAGTCTGGTTAACAGCGTCCGTGATCGGGCATGCATCAGTTGGTTTTTTAATTGCCGGCCTGGGGCATACCGGTTCACTCACCATTATTTCCATATTGGTTTTGCTGGGGTTCTCTTTTATGTACCAGCTAAAACCAAAGCCGGCATTGAATGAACCGGGCGAGAAAAAAACCATCGACAGCGTAAAAGAAGGCCTGAAATTTGTTTTTCATACCAAAGAAGTATTGGGAGCGCTCACGATGGATCTTTTTGCCGTACTATTTGGCGGCGCAGTAGCCATGATACCCGTATTTGCCAAAGACATACTAAAAACAGGGCCCATCGGTTTTGGCTGGTTGAATGCTGCTGCAGATATCGGTTCTTTCATTATCATCATCTTCCTCACCTTCTTCCCTATGCATAAAAAGCAGGGCACCAAATTATTGCTGGCAGTAGCGGGTTTTGGCATTTGTATTATCGTGTTTGCCTTATCAAAAATATTCTGGTTATCCTTTACCGTATTATTGCTCAGTGGCATACTGGATGGCATCAGCATGGTAGTGAGAGGCACCATCCTGCAATTAAAAACACCGGCCCATATGCGGGGAAGGGTGATGAGCGTAAATTCCATGTTCATCAACAGCAGCAATGAATTAGGGCAATTTGAAAGCGGACTGGCCGCCAAAATAATGGGCGTTATCCCATCTGTTGTGTTTGGAGGCAGCATGACCTTACTGGTGGTATTCAGCACATGGTTTAAAGCCCCCAGTTTACGTAAAATGGAATATTAAATTCACGTATCTTAGTCATCCCCGTTCCACTCTAAATATTTTTTATGCAACGCAGATCCTTTCTTCGTACTGCCGGACTTACCACCGGACTGATGGCATTATCTTCCAAAGAATTGCTTGCCGCTTTAATGCAGCAACCTGCTTTTAAAATAAAAATGTTGCGTGGAGACATCGGCATTTTTACTGAGCGCGGTGGCACCATTGGTTTTTATCAATCAAAAGATGGCTATGCTGTGATTGATTCAGAATTTCCTGATCAGGCCAAACACCTTATTGATGAGTTGAAGAAGATGAAAGAAATGCCTTTCAAATTCCTGATCAACACCCACCACCATGGCGATCATACAGGTGGTAATATTTCGTTTAAAGACATTGCAGAGCATGTGGTGGGACATGAGAATTGTCTGGCTAACTACAAACGGGTATCAGAACAAAACAAATCTGTTGACAAACAATTATACCAGGACATTACCTTCAGCGATGGCTGGAAACAAAAGATAGGTAAAGAAAAAATAAGGGCTTATTATTTTGGCGCCGCCCATACCAATGGTGATGCCATCATTCATTTCGAGCATGCCAATATTGCCCATATGGGCGACCTGCTGTTTAACCAGATGCATCCTTTTATAGACAGGAGCGCCGGCGCTTCTATCAAAAACTGGATACAGGTAATTGAAAAAACACGCAGCACATTTGACAAGGATACGCTTTTCATCTTTGGCCATGCCGGAGATCCTGAAAAAGTAACCGGCCATCTTGATGAACTGGCAGCGTTTGAAGATTACCTGCAAAAACTGCTCGATTTTGTGGGTACAGAAATCAAATCCGGTAAAACAAAAGAAGAGATCATCAAAAACAAAGAAATACCGGGCCTTAGCTGGAAAGCTGCTGGTGCCGACAGAAGTTTAACGGCTGCCTATGATGAGCTTACTTCAAAGTAGTTCTCAATCTTTCTAAAACAAAATATACTGCAGGACAAAAACTGGAATTTTTTAAAGTGATCACGGGCCGTTTGAACAGCACATCTTCATCCGTATATGGAAAACGATGGCAGTCGGACGGCCTTGTTTCATAAATACTGCAATAATTATCAGACCCTAAAAAAGGGCATGGTTTGCTTTGGGTAACATAATCGCCTTCATCGTCAAGAAAAAGATAGGTCTCAATAAAATCTCCTTCCTTCATCCCCAGGTGTTTACTGATGCGTTTGATATCCGGTGTTTTAAAACGGGGAGAATAATTTTTACAGCAGTTGGCACATTGCAGGCAATCCACGTTTTCAAAAGCTTCATCGTGCAGATCAGGTAAGAGTTTCAGTACCTCATTCTTGTTCTTCCCGGCTTTTTGCAGTAGCTGTTTGTACTGTTTCTGATGCTCTGCGCTGCGCTTTTCCCAATTGTCTAATTTTACTTCACTCATAATACTTAACAGGCTGTTTACCGGATATAGATTTACTTCCCTTTACTTTGCAGCACAAGATTAGCAGGATTTAAGGGCATTTCCTATAATATATTATTTTTCAGCGGGTACCGTATGGATGAATTAAAAGAACAGTGGCTTATTCTGATCTCCACTCCTGTTTATATACTTATTATAGGACTGGAAATACTGCTTTCCCATTTACAGCACCGCAAGGCTTATACTGTAAAAGATACTGCTGCAAACATCTACCTGATGCTGTTAAATGCAGGTATCGACCTTGGGTTCAGGGTGGTGTACATGGTTATCCTTAACTACTTTTATATTCATGTACTGCTCACCATGCAGGGAGCAATATTGTATTGGGTTGCTTTATTGATATTGGAAGACTTCCTGTATTACTGGCTGCACCGTTTTGACCATGAAATACGGTTGTTCTGGGCCGTACATGTAACGCATCACAGCAGTCAGAAGTTCAATTTTACCGTAGGTTTCCGCTCATCTGTTTTTCAGCCATTGTACCGGTTTCTGTATTTCATCCCCCTTGCCCTGCTTGGTTTCAGGCCCATTGATATCCTGTTTATTTATGCAGTAACCCAGATCTGGGGCATTTTTGTTCATACCGAACTGATCCATAAAATGGGTTGGCTGGAATATTTTATGGTAACCCCCTCGCACCATCGTGTACACCATGGCTCTAATCCCAGATACTTAGATAAAAACATGGGCATGTTCCTGATTATCTGGGACAAACTATTTGGCACTTTTCAACCCGAATTACCGGCCGAAAACTACCAGCCTATTGCATACGGATTAACAAAAAACATAGAAAACCCCGGCCCGTTAAGCATTGTTTTTCACGAATGGCAACAGATCTGGTCTGATATGACCCAGAAAAACATCTCCTTCAAAGCCCGTCTCCAATACCTCTTAGGCCCTCCCGGCTGGAGCCATGATGGCAGCAGGAAAACAAGCAGGCAAATGCGGGAAGCAGAGAATGGTGAATGGTGAATGGTGAATGGTGAATGGTGAATGGTGAATAAAGAACTGCTAATCAAGCAACTTTATTTCACCCCAAACAACTCCAAACTCCAAACTCTCTCTTTCCACCCCCTTTCCCCACATTCAACAAAACCTTTATTTTCCTGTCATATCCGCTTACCTTTGCGGCGATTTAGCCGTGCCTGCATTGCAGGCGTCGTTCCACGCGACAGGTAACTTAAACTCCGCACCAGCATATGAATCTTTTTGAACAACAATCACAAGAATTTAAGCAAAGGCATATCGGACCGAATGCGGCCGATACAAAGAAAATGTTAGACACCATCGGACTGGGAACACTGGATGAGCTCATCAGCAAAACGGTGCCTGATTCAATCCGTATCAAAGGAAACCTGAATATTCCTGATGCCATCAGCGAAGCGGAGTATTTGAGCGGGTTAAAGACAGTGGCTTTAAAAAACAAAGTATACAAAAATTATATCGGCCAGGGCTATTTTGGCACCATCACTCCCAGCGTAATATTGCGGAACATTTTTGAAAACCCGGGATGGTATACCCAATACACCCCCTACCAGGCAGAAATTTCGCAGGGCCGTTTGGAAAGCCTGCTGAATTTTCAGACAATGATCACCGACCTTACAGGTATGCCCATTGCCAATGCCTCATTGCTGGACGAAGCTACTGCTGCTGCAGAAGCCATGGCTATGATCTTCCACCATGCCAACAAAACCGATGTTATTAGTAAACCAAAACTGTTTGTGGATAATGGCGTTTATCCGCAAACCAAAGATGTATTGGTTACCCGCGCAGAACCGATTGGTATTGAATTGGTTTATGGCGATTATAAAACAGCACAATTAGACAACACCTATTTCGGTGCTATCGTACAATACCCCGACAACAATGGTTCTGCAGATGATTACCGCTCTTTTATTGATAAGGTTCATTCATTGGAAGGATTAGTAATTATGGCAACAGACCTGCTGGCCCTTACACTGTTAACACCTCCGGGAGAACTGGGCGCTGATGTAGCCGTTGGTTCTGCCCAACGTTTTGGTGTACCAATGGGTTTTGGCGGACCACACGCAGCATTTTTTGCCACCAAAGATGATTTTAAACGCGGCATGCCCGGCCGTTTAATTGGCGTAAGTATTGATGCACAGGGTAACCGTGCATTACGTATGGCATTACAAACAAGGGAACAGCATATCAAACGCGAAAAAGCCACTTCCAATATCTGTACCGCACAGGCTTTATTGGCCAATATGGCTGCTATGTATGCGGTGTACCATGGTGCTGAGGGATTGAAAAATATTGCTGCCCGCGTGCACACACTGGCGCAGGCTGTTTCTGAAGGGCTTGACAAACTGGGCATCAAACAAGTTAACGAATTTTATTTTGATACTTTGAAGATCAGTGGCGCCAATGCTACAGCCATTAAAGATATCGCCGAGAAATATCATAGCAATTTCCGCTACTTCGGAGATGGCACTATCGGTATCAGCATTGATGAAACAACAACCATTGAAGATGCCAACACCATCCTCAAAATATTTGAAGCCGCCACAGAAAAAAGTACCGGTCATCAATTAAGCGCTAAACAACTCCAAACCCCAAACCCCAAACTCCCAGCAGGGTTACAGCGCAAATCAGATTTCTTAACACATCCCGTTTTCAATACCCATCACAGCGAAAGCCAGATGATGCGTTATATTAAACAACTGGAGAATAAAGACCTTTCTTTAAACACCAGCATGATCAGTTTAGGAAGCTGCACCATGAAATTGAATGCTGCTACTGAAATGATCCCTGTAAGCTGGCCTGAGTTTGGCGGGTTACATCCTTTTATTCCAGCTAATCAAACAACAGGTTACCAGCAGGTAATTGATGAACTGAGCAATTATCTCTGCCAGATCACCGGCTTTACCGCTTGCAGCCTGCAGCCCAACAGCGGTGCACAGGGCGAGTATACCGGATTGTTAACCATCCGCGCCTACCATGCCGCTAAAAAAGATGATCATAGAAATGTGGTGCTGATCCCTATCAGCGCACACGGCACCAACCCTGCCAGCGCTGTAATGGCTGGCTTTAAAGTGGTGGTGGTAAAATGTGATGAGGCAGGTAATATTGATGTAACCGATCTGAAAGCCAAAGCCGAACAATACAAAGACACACTGGGCGCATTGATGGTTACCTATCCATCTACCCACGGTGTATTTGAAGAAACCATTAAAGACATCTGCCGTATTATTCACAACAATGGCGGATTGGTGTATATGGATGGCGCCAACATGAACGCGCAGGTTGGCTTAACAAGTCCGGGTACCATTGGCGCCGATGTTTGCCACCTCAATCTCCATAAAACATTCGCTATCCCGCATGGCGGCGGTGGACCAGGTGTTGGACCTATTTGTGTGAACGATAAACTGGCCCCTTATTTACCGGGGCATGTATCATCTGAAAATAATCGCAGTGCCGTAAGTGCGGCAACTTATGGTTCTGCAAGTATTTTACTGATCAGCTATGCCTATATTAAAATGCTTGGTGCAGAAGGATTACGCAACGCTACTGAGTACGCAATTCTGAATGCCAATTACATGAAAGCAAGATTAGAAAAATACTATAAAATTCTTTACACCGGCACCAACGGCACCTGTGCGCATGAATTTATTGTAGACCTCCGTCCGTTTAAACAAAGCGCAGGTATTGAAGCCGAAGATGTGGCCAAACGTTTGATAGATTATGGCTTCCATGCCCCTACCATGAGCTTCCCTGTACCGGGAACATTTATGATAGAGCCTACCGAAAGTGAAGACAAAGGAGAACTGGACCGTTTCTGCGATGCGATGATCGCTATTTATGAAGAAATGAAAGCCATTGAGAACGGCAAAGTGGATAAGACCGATAATGCTCTCAAAAATGCGCCGCATACACAGGCTGTAGTTTGTGCAGATGAGTGGAAACATGCTTACTCAAGAAAAGAGGCAGCTTTCCCGCTGTATTATGTTTCGCAGAACAAATTCTGGCCAAGCGTTGCAAGGGTAAACAATACCCATGGCGACAGGAACCTGATCTGTACCTGTGAGCCGGTTTCGGCATACCAGTAGAGAATATTGAATGATGAATACGGAATATTGAATGATGAAGTTTTGTTAGTTTGATTGTATTCGTGTTCGTGGAGAAAAATTTAAGCCGCAGATTCGCCGATTTTAAATAATCTGCGAATCTGTGGCTTTCTCTTTCCTTCAACATTCGATATTCCGTGTTTCCTATTCAATATTCCCGCTATCATCGGGATCTTTTGTATGCCGATTGCCCTAATTGCCGGGCCTGGCTTTCGAGCAGCGCGATGATCTTATCCTTGTCTGCGATAGTAGCTTCCAGTTTAGCAATCTGTTTATTGAGTAAGGCAATCACCTCGTCTTTTGAAGTAAAATACACATGCTGCTCTTCATTCAGCTCTGAGGTATAAATATCCTGTTTCTGTTTGGGTGGCGAAAGCAGCATAGTGCCTTTTCCGGTTACCAGCCAAACAAGGCTCAGATCGGTATAATTTTCTTTGATGCGCTCCAGTATTTCAGAACCCACCGTTCCCTTCCCCCTCATCTGTTTTCCCAGGTATCCATTAGATAATCCGAGGTTATGCTCAAATGAATAAGCGGAGATATTGCTGTAAGAAAGATATTCCTGTAATCGCTCTATCAGTCTCATTAGGTATAAATACGTTAGAAAAAAGGGTCTTATTTTTTCAGAAAATCATAGACTAAATGGTATTATTGTGTAACCATTAGCTATTACGAAATAAATCATTCCCCGTAAACCGTGCAATGCGGTTTATACCTGGTTTGCCTGTTTTTTTAACGGAGTATTTTTACACTGTCAGGCAAATTGAACGCAACCTCTTCGTCGTAAGGCATACACTCCAGCAAAAAATAAACCTATGCCTTTGCATGACGAGCATTGCTCCAAACACTATTGCTATCTTACCAAAGAAGAGATAGCCAACCCCAACCTGGTTATTGATGAACTTTTTGATTTTGCCCACCTGCCCGATGTACGCGATCTGTTATGGGAATGGCTGAAAACCACGGTTACCGGCAGTTACACCAAAACACTAACAGCCAAAGAGCGGGAGGCCATCATCATCCTGTATGAAAAAATGGAGAAACTGGTGGAGGCGGCGCATGTATTACATGAGTTCAATCAGCCCAAAACAAAAAAAAGAATGGCACACAAAGGCAAAAAGGCACAGTAAAAATAAACCGTGCCTTCGTGCCCTTGTGTGCGTATTTACTTTCATCGCTCCAATTATATTTAGTCCTCCCAAAAAAGATTGGCACGCCAAGAGGCTAAGGTGCAAAAAACCGCGCCTTTGCGCCTTAGCGTGCCTGATTCCTGCATTCTCAACACCACTTGTATTTAGTCTTATTTCTGGTTATATTTAATACCCAAACCAAAACCTATGGATCAACGCATCATCAACCTGTACGACGAATACACCCACAAGCCCCTGCCACGCAAAACTTTTTTGAAAAGATTAGCGCTTATTACAGGCAGTATGGCTATGGCTTTATCCATCACACCCTTACTGGAATCTAACCACGTCAAAGCCGCCACCGTACCTGAAGATGATGATGAGCTGGATACTGAAACCATTTCTTACGAAGTAAACGGCATTACCATGTTTGCCTATACCGCCAAACCCAAAAAAAGAATGAATATGGGCGGTGTAATGGTGATACATGAGAACCGTGGATTGAACGACCATATTAAAGATGTAACAAGAAGAGCAGCCAAAGAAGGCTATATGGCCATGGCACCCGATGCATTATCAGAATCAGACGGAACACCGGCTAATGAGGATGAGGCAAGAAAATTAATTACCCAGCTCGATCCTAAAAAGAACCTGAACAATTTTATTAAATCGGTTGATTTTTTGAGGGCAAGAAAAGAATGCAACCGTAAAGTAGGTTGTGTTGGTTTTTGCTGGGGCGGCGGCCTGGCCAATCAACTGGCAGTAAATATGCCCGCACTGAATGCAGCAGTTGCATTTTACGGCAAACAGCCCGATACAGCAGATGTGCCAAAAATAAAAGCCCCGCTGCAACTGCACTATGCAGGTTTGGATGAAAGAATTAATGCAGGCATACCGGCGTATGAAGAGGCCCTGAAAAAAGCAGGTGCCAAATATGAGTTGTATATGTATGAAGGCGTTAACCATGCTTTTCATAACGATACCTCAGAAGCAAGATATAATGCCTATGCAGCCCTAACAGCGTGGAAGCGGACACTTGATTTTTTTACGGCGAATCTGAAGTGATCATATTATAACGCCACAGATTCACAGATTAACACAGAAAAAAATCTGTGCCAATCTGTGAATCTGTGGCAAAATCCTTCTCAATAAATAATGAACTCACGAATGCCCGTTATCCGACACGTCACTCTCCTCATCCTGCTAAATTGCGCATGCCTCTCCACCCTTGCGCAGGAAAAAACAGACACATCGTTGCAACAGTTACTGCTGAGCAAAGCTTCTCCCCTGCTGCAACATGTATTAAACAACCCGGACAGTTTTCAATACCAGATCATTTACACTGAAATAAACCGCGATAAAAACAACCAGCCATATTTTACGCATCATTACCTGCATGTAAACCGTAACCGGTATTTTAATCCCGCATCAACCGTTAAACTGCCAACGGCATTGGTAGCCCTTGAAAAACTGAACGAATGGAGTCATGTGATTGATAAATACTCCTCCATGTTTACCGACAGTTCTTACAGTGGGCAAACGGCTGTTACCAGAGACGCATCATCGGCCAACAGACTTCCCTCTGTTGCCAATTATATTAAGAAAATTTTTCTGGTAAGCGATAACGATGCCTATAACCGTTTGTATGAGTATATTGGCCAAGAGTACCTGAACATCAGGCTATGGCAAAAAGGATATACCGATACCCGCATTGTGCGCCGGTTTACGCCCATGACAGAAGAAGAGAACCGCCATACCAATGGCATCAAATTTGTTGAGGGAGATGATACTGTTTTACGCCAGTCGCCTGCTTATAGCCAACTCCCCATCAAATACAGCAAACCCATTTTAGTGGGCAGGGCGCATTATAACCGCTACGATTCACTCATTAACGCGCCGATGGATTTTACAAGACATAATAACCTGCCGCTGGAAGACCTGCAGCAGATGCTTCAATCCGTTTTGTTTCCTGAATCTGTTGCGACCATCCAGCGTTTTAATTTGTCTAAGGATGATCTTCATTTTTTATACCAATACCTGTCTGAATACCCATCAGAAAGCACGCACCCTAAATATGATACCACGGAGTTCTTTGATAGTTACACCAAATTCTTTTTATATAAATCGGGTAAACAAAAACCGCCGCCCAATATCCGCCTCTTTAATAAGCCCGGCTGGTCGTACGGATTTCTAACAGATGCGGCCTATATTGTTGACTTTGCCGCCAAAACCGAATTTATGCTCAGCGCCGTTATTTATGTAAACAGAGATGGCATTTTGAATGATGATAAATACGAGTTCAACGAGATTGGCTATCCTTTTTTTAAGGAGATTGGAGAGATCATTTACGAATACGATAAAAACAGGAAACGTGATTTTGTGCCGGATTTGGGGAAGTTTAGGGTGAGTTATAAGTAGGAAATGGGGGCCAGTGTCTCGAATTGGCCGCAAAAAATGCATATCTACTATTTCAAAATATACGTATATTTGTAACACAAATTACACGTATATGACTACCAAACTCACCTTAACGGTAGAAGAAACAGTAATCAGTTCCGCAAAGAAATATGCCAAAAAAAGAGGCAAAAGTTTGTCTAATCTCGTTGAAAATTATCTCAAATCACTTTCTGCAAACGAGTCATCCCCGAAAGAATTATCGCCTAAAATCAAATCGCTTATGGGGGTAATAGAATTGCCGGAAAACTATGATTATAAAAAGGAACTAACCTCTGCCATCATTAAAAAGCATAGTAAGTGAAACGCCTGTTTTTAGACACCAATGTGCTGATAGATTTCCTGGCAGACCGCAAACCTTTTTCGGATGCTGCGGCTATACTATTCGAAGCTGCCATAAATCATAAAGTTCAGATTTATGTTTCTGCAGTTTCTTATAATAACATTTACTATATCCTTAATCAAAAATTAAGTCATTCACAAACCCTGAAACATTTGGCCGTATTAAATGAAATGACAGTTACCGTTGCTGTAACTGCAGAAACTATTGATTCTGCACTACTGTCGGGGTTCAGAGACTTTGAAGATGCCATCCAATATTGTTGCGCTTTAAGTATCCAGATGCTGGATGCCATTGTAACGAGAAACACGAAGGATTATAAAAAAAGCCTCCTTGCCATATTAACACCACAGGAAGCTATCGTTGTTTTACCGCTGTAAGTTGGCTGCGATATCCAGCCCTTCAGCTTTTGCATTTCAGCCGGATTGCAGTAATTTAGGCTTTAGCCAGTCAAGTCTTTTGTAACCGAACTCAGCAAAAGAACACCCCCTGCAGGTACAACTAAAAATTACCGGTTGTGAGGAGACCTTAGTAATTACAGGTAAAAATATATCTTTAAAAAAATCAGTGCCCTGATCAATTTATTAAACCAACAAATCAAGTAAATGTTTTTCTTCTGGACAGGGCAATTCATGTATATCGGCAAGGCCATTGACACTTCAATACATGCGCATCATGCCATTCAAATTGTTCTAAGTTTTCCGGAGCCATTTGAAATAATCCTGCCCGGTTCATCCTTCAAACTAAAAGCTGCCATCATTGATTCAGATCAACCGCATGAATGCAGAACCTATGACAATACATTTTTAATCCTGAATATTGCTCCTGAAAGCAGGATTGGAATTGCGTTAAAAAATAATTACCTCACAAATCAGCGTTTCGCAGAATTACCTGCTGAAAAAACTGCTGAATTTATTGAGCACTTACAAACAGAACTCACAGAAAAGAAAGATAGTCGTAACATCTTCCTAATCACCCAAAAATTTCTACATACACTTTCCAGTATTGAAGAATTGAAAAGTTTTGATAACCGTATTCTGGAAGTTCTCCGGCTGCTGGATCAGCAAAATGATGGTACCGTTAGAGTTGCTGATCTTGCAAAAAAGGTTTTTCTCTCACCCAGCCGTCTTATTCATTTATTTACCAGCCAGGTTGGAATACCCATCAGAAAATACATCTTATGGACGCGGCTTTTAGTGGCCCTTGAGCGAATACTTGTTTCAAAAAATATTACAGAAGCAGCCCTGCACGCGGGATTTTCGGATGCTCCGCATTTAAACAGAACTTTCAAAAGAATGTTTGGTTTTAGTCCCGCCAGCCTTTTAAAGAATAGCCAAATCGTACAAGTTTACAGAAAATAGCTGTTGTTATTTTGCAAAAAATAATTACACAGTATGTATGCGATCAATCATGCGGCAACAGCGCTATTAATCAAAAAAAAGCAACCAACAGCACCTTTAATTCCATTACTGATTTCTGTTCAATTGGTAGAAATATTTTGGGTAATTTTTAATTACCTGGGCTGGGAAAAATTTTGCGTATCAAACGGCAAACTACATCTCAATTTTCTCCCTTATTCGCACTCCATATTTTCAGGCATAATGGCCGCATTTATTTCATTTGCAGTGATCAATTGGGGCTACAAAAACCGCAAACTGGCCATCGCCTTTTCAATTGGCGTATTATCACATATTGTCATTGACATACTATTTCATGAAAAAGACATTCATCTTTCACCCTTTTCAGTTACACCCGTTTGGGGGTTTGGAATTATTGACTATCCAATTCTGAATTTCGTGATCGAGTTCATGTATGGAATATTTTGCTGGTGGCATTTCAAAGGCAGTAAAGCATTACTCGTAGTTATTGTTGCATTCAACATTATTGATCTGCCGATAATGTTAGCGCATGGCAATATGTTGAAGCCATTTGCACAATATCCTTTTATTCTGCCATCAGTTATTCTTTTCCAAATCTTAATTACATGGTATTTTGTCTGGCGATACAGCAGTAAAAAGGCAAATTAGGGCCTGACAACTAAAATCAGCATAGATTGTGTACACAATCACTCTACTGGCGCAAATAACTTAACTACAAAATATCAATGTAGCGCGTAGCATTCTGAACCTATCCTACACCACCGCAATCTTATTATACTTATTCTTATACTCCATCGGGCTTAATCCGGTTATTCTCTTAAAAGTAGCGCGGAATGTTTTGGTATCGGTATAGCCCACATCAAACATTACTTCATTAATGTTTTTGCGGCTGCTCTCGAAACTGCGTTTGGCGGCTTCTATCTTAACACGCTGAATATATTCTACCACCGTATTATTGGTAGCTTTCTTAAATCTTCGCTCAAAAGTCCTTCGTCCAACGGCTACGGTATCCGCCAGTTCATCAATAGAAATTTTATCCTGGAATTTCTGTTCAATAATATCCTGCGCCTTAATGATAGAAGTGTCTCCATGCCCTTTTTGTCCTTTAAACATCATAAACGCGGCCTGGCTGGTACGGTCAATATCTACCGCAAAATATTTTGAGGCAAGTATGGCTGTATCACGGTCGGTATATTTTTCAACCAGGTACAACAATAAACTCCAGTAAGAGTTAGCCCCGCCGCTCGAGTAAATACCCTGTTCTTCGGTAATAATACTTCCATCAACTAATTCCACATCAGGAAACATCATTCTGAATTCATTGGCTGCATTCCAGTGGGTGGAACATTTTTTTCCGTTCAGCAAACCCGTTGACGCCAATAAAAAAGCGCCTATGCACAGCGATGCAACCTCTGCTCCTTTTTTATGCTGCTCAACAATCCACGGAATTAATGCTTTGTTGCGTTGCAATGCTTCAGAGATATCGCCACTGATGGCAGGAATAAAGATCAGATCGGTTTTCTCCACATCCTGTATCAGTTGATCTGTATGAACAGAATAAAGGTTCCTGTTGAGCCTGATCTCTTTCTTCAGTCCCACCAGTTGCACATTAAACAAAGGCTCTCTGCCTGATGCCAACAGAAACTGGTTAACAGCATTAAACATATAATGCGGATCTGCAACAGCTTCAATTACAGCGGTTTCAGGAACAAGAATGGATACGTTTTTCATGCAAAAAATATAATTAAATGATTTGTCTTAATTACCCCCATCAAATGTCGTTTTAACGCATCTAAATTTCTGAAAATATTTTACATTTTTGCTTCCTAAATCAACCACTCATCAAAAAAACAATATGGAAACAGTTAAAAGAACAAATATTACAGTAGAAGCAACTGTAAATGCCACAATTGAGAAAGTGTGGGAAATGTGGAACAATCCCAAACACATTACCCAATGGTGTGCAGCATCAGACGACTGGCATGCGCCTTCTGCCGAAAACAATTTTGTAGTTGGCGGAAAAAGCAAAACAAGGATGGAGGCCAAAGACGGCAGTTTTGGTTTTGATTTTGGATGGACCTACACAAAAATTAAAGGACATCAGACCATTGAATATATCATGGATGACGGAAGAAAAGCTGCCATTAAATTTGAAACAAGAGGCGATGGTGTTACAATCACAGAAACATTTGAAGCGGAAGACACCAACCCTGTTGAAATGCAACGTGGTGGCTGGCAGGCTATCTTAAACAATTTTAAAAAATATGTGGAACAGAACTAAACTGTAACGTGTTGTGCTATTGAAATCTACCTATGCTACTGTATTTAATTACGCGGGTATATTTTATTTCAAATCTTTTTAAAACACATAGGCGCATAGGAAAACCAAAAAAGAAACATAGCTTTTGAGCTATATGCCCTGTTTCTTAACCTATGCAACTTCTGTTTAATAGCATCACATGTTAAACAGTATGCTCTTTAATACATAATCAATGAATATCCATTCGTACCTGATATTTTCGGGCAATTGCAGGGAGGCTATGATTTTTTACCAGGATTGTTTAGGTGGAGAGCTTGTTTTTCAAACTGTGGGAGAATCACCACTTTCAGATACAATGCCTGCAAAAATGAAAGACTGCATCCTTCATTCAAGGCTCAACAATAACAACCTGGTATTAATGGGCACTGATATTGTTGACGAAAATGGTTTTAAAAAAGGGAACACAGTTTCACTGATGCTGGATTGCGACAGTGAGGAGGAAATTAAAACTTCCTATAAAAAATTATCTGCCGGCGGCATTCAAACACAACCGGTAGCTTTAAGCTTTTGGGGCGCGCTGTTTGGCGGTTTAACAGACAAATTCGGCAATCACTGGCTACTGCATTATCAAAAAATAAAACAATAAAAAACTACAACATGAAAAGTACAAAAATCATTTTCTGGGTCTCAACAGTATTAATATTCCTGTTTGAAGGTGTGATGCCCGCATTAACCTCGCAGACGGAAGCGGCAAAAGAAGGCATCAGGCATTTAGGGTATCCCGATTATTTTGGTATTGCCCTGACTGTTTTTAAAGTTCTTGGAACACTTGCTCTCATCGTTCCACAAGTGCCCCGGCGCTTAAAAGAATGGGCCTATGCGGGATTTATATTCGATTTTACTTTTGCGGGTATCAGCATATGGGCAGTTGATGGGTTTGGTCCGGTTATATTAATTCCGGTAGTGGTATTGGCTGTGTTAATAGTTTCTTATATCAGCTATCACAAACTACATCCCGAAATCAAATAATGAAACCAGTCAGGTAATTTAAAAAATTACAGTATGAAAGCATCTAACAGGATTTGCGACAATGGTCACAGCTATTACAAAAGCAGCGATTGCCCCACCTGCCCTGTTTGTGAAGCATTAATCAAACCCGAAAATGGTTTTCTTTCTTTACTTGCAGCCCCCGCTAGACGGGCTTTGGAAAATAATGGCATCACTACTTTACAAAAACTCTCAAAATGCAGCGAGAAAGAAATTTTATCTTTTCACGGAATGGGTCCGGGTTCTGTTCCCAAACTAAAAAAAGCATTGTCCGAACAAGGGCTTTCATTTAAAAAAATTTAACCATGAACACTATCGGCTATTTCGAGATCCAGTCTTCAAACCCGGAAAGAGAAATCAGTTTTTATAAAAAAGTGTTTGGCTGGGCATTTATCAAAGAAGAATTTGTGCCGATTGAGTATTACAGAATTGAAACAAACAGCATCTTCGGCGGACTGCTAAAACGGCCAGCACCCGTACCGCCACCGCAAACTGGTACCAATGCATTTGTATGTTCAATACAGGTAGATGATTTTGATAAAACAAGTGAATTGATACTTTCTAACGGCGGGCAGATTGCTTTGCCCAAATTTGCTATCCCGTCGCGCTGCTGGCAGGGCTATTTTGTTGACCAGGACAATAATACCTTCGGTGTTTTTGAAGTGGATGAAAATGCGAAATAACGTTTAAGAATTACCAGCGCCTTTGCACCTTTGCGCGAAACAGTTTAAAATATAAAATGTCACATCATTTTGCCGGATTTCAACAAAATGATGTGACATTTGTTTTTCAATTCAAACTACAAACTATGCTATCTACCAAAGCCTACGCAGCCCAAAACCCCACTACCCCATTAGCTCCGTTTAATTTTGACAGAAGAGAGCCCGGACCGCACGATGTGCAGATCGAGATCCTGTATTGCGGTGTATGCCATTCAGATATTCACCAGGTACGCGATGAATGGGGCGGATCTATTTATCCCATGGTTCCCGGACATGAAATTGTTGGCCGCGTTACCAGAACAGGTGATCATGTAAAGAATTTTAAAGTTGGCGATCTGGCGGGCATTGGCTGCTTTGTTGATTCATGCCGCGTTTGCCCCAATTGCCAGGCCGGACTGGAGCAATATTGTGATGAAGGAATGGTGGGCACTTACAACAGCCGGGAAAAAATTACCAATAACCCAACATACGGCGGATACTCCACACAAATTGTGGTAGATGAACAATACACGCTTAAGATATCTTCCAAACTTCCATTGGAAGGCGTTGCACCTCTTTTATGTGCGGGCATTACCACATACTCTCCATTGCGACATGTAGGTGTTGGCAAAGGACATAAAGTTGGGGTGCTCGGGCTGGGCGGATTAGGCCACATGGCCGTAAAATTTGCAGCATCTTTTGGCGCAGAAGTTACCATGCTCAGCACCTCACCTTCAAAAGAAGCTGATGCAAAAAAATTAGGGGCACATCATTTTGCACTCACTTCTGATCCTGCCACCATGAAAGGATTGCAAAATCATTTTGATTTTATTTTGAATACCGTTTCTGCCCAACATGAATACGGTCCATACCTCGACCTGCTCCGCACCAACGGTACTATGATTGTTGTGGGCGTTCCACCTACTCCATCAAAAGTTCCGGCGTTTAACCTGATCATGAAGAGAAGAAGTATCATCGGATCATTGATTGGCGGCATTAAAGAAACACAGGAAATGCTTGATTACTGCGCAGAACACAATATTGTGTCTGAAGTGGAAGTAATACCTGTTCAAAAGGTGAATGAAGCGTATGAAAGAATGCTGAAAGGAGATGTCCGCTATCGTTTTGTGATCGATATCGCATCCCTCAAATAAAACTTCTCTGTGAACCTCCATACCTCTGAGTTCTCTGTGTTGAAAAAAAATCTGCTGTATTAAAGATTACTTTTTCAACACGGAGCGCACGGAGAAATAGAGTTACTCAGAGAAATACCAAGGGAGATTATTTATCAGATCAATCTTCTTCTACACTATCTTTTTCTGCATTCAGATATTCCATAAAATCCTGCTTGGTCCAGGATTTTTTTTCTTCTATCCACATACACACATGGTCATTTACTTTAGAAAGTATCTGCCATGCCTGTAAAGAAAGATGGGCATCTTTGGGCGATTTTTTGAGAGAGACCTCATCACCTAATTTGGCAATAATTTTACCATTCTTCTTCCGGAATGTATCATTAAAGAATTTTCCGACAGGTGAGCGCTGTTTTCCGAAAACGCAGTTACCGAGTAACAATCCTATTACTACTTGTTGGGTGGTATCCAGAATCATGTTCTGATACAGGTAAGCAATCGTTTTTCCCGATTTATCTACGATGGAGGTCATGGGGGCATTATAAGAAATGCAAGGTAACACAAAGCAGTACATGATTAATCCGAATGGCAGAAGTTAATATAATAATAACCTTACCTGCTTTCTATTATCGGGTTTATTGGCTATACTTATATCTTTGCAAAAAAATACTATGGGTGTTGCAGATCAATTAGCACAATTAAAAGCAGAAAAAGCCGCTGCCAATTTAAAAGCCGGGCAGGATTTCCTGGCCAACAACCAAACAAGAACCGAAGTAACCACCTTGCCAAGTGGCTTACAATACGAAATACTGGTTGCAGGCGCAGGAGAAAAACCATTGGCACATAATGAAGTAACCTGTCACTACCACGGAACATTGATTGATGGTACGATATTCGACAGTTCGGTTCAAAGAGGCCGTCCTGCATCATTTCCTTTAAACATGGTAATCAAGGGCTGGACAGAAGGTTTACAGCTCATGCCAACAGGCAGTAAATGGCGTTTCTTTATCCCACCTCATTTGGGCTATGGAGACAGGCAGGTAAGCGCACAGATCGGACCCAACAGTACGTTGATATTTGATGTGGAGCTGATCAGCTTCATTTAATTTTGGAATTTTGGAATTTTGGAATTGGGAGATTGGGAAATTGCAAAAGTATTAAGCCGCAGATTCGCGATTATGTGTTTTAAAAAAACAATCTGCAAATCTGCGGCCTATCAAATTTCCCAATTTCCCAATTCCAAAATTTCCCAATCTCTCACCCCTCCCCATCTCAGTCACCTCAAATTTCCCAATTTCCCAATTCCAAAATTTCCCAATCCCCTACCCCAATCTCACTCAACTCAGTCACCTCAAATTTCCCAATTTCCCAATTCCAAAATTTCCCAATCCCCTACCCCAATCTCACTCAACTCAGTCACCTCAAATTTCCCAATTTCCCAATTCCAAAATTTCCAAATCTCTCACCCCTCCCCATCTCAGTCACCTCAAATTTCCCGATTTCCCAATTCCAAAATTTCCCAATCCCCTACCCCCCCATCTCACTCAACTCCAGCCATCTCAATTCCTTCTCTTCCAGCAATTGGTCAATAATAATTATCCGTTCACTTAATTTCTGCAGTTCTTCAAAAGGCAAATTTCCGGAACCCATTTTATCGGCAATGGTTTTCTTTTCGGTTTCCAGTTCAGGCATTTCCTTTTCCAGCATTTCAAATTCACGCTTCTCTTTAAAACTCATTTTTTTCTTTCCGCCCGCAACTGTAGATTCACGATTTACCACAACCGATTCAGTTGTCTCACCCTTGCTTTTCCTGTTCTCCAGCACATCCCATTTATTCTCTTTCTTTTCATTCTCCTTCAGCCACAAACGGTACTGGGTATAGTTTCCGGGGAAATCTTTCACAATCCCATCGCCTTCAAAAACAAATAAATGGTCTACCAGCCTGTCCATAAAATAACGGTCGTGACTTACAATCAATACACAGCCCTGGTAATCGCTCAGAAAATTTTCCAATACGCTTAAGGTAGGCAGGTCAAGATCATTGGTAGGCTCATCCAGGATCAGAAAATTGGGATTGGTGAAAAGAACCGTAAGCAATTGCAATCTTTTCTTTTCTCCACCGCTTAACGAGTTAAGGTAGGTATACTGTTTATCGGGCGTAAATAAAAACAATTCCAAAAACTGGGCGGCGCTCAGACTGCCACCTCCTGCCAACGGAAAATTTTCGGCAAAGGTTTTTACGTATTCAATTACACGCATGTTCTCTTTGATCACCAAACCCTGTTGCGAAAAATTGCCGAATACAACTGTATCACCAATATTGATCTTTCCACTATCCGCAGGTTCTATACGCTGCAGCATATTTAAGAAAGTACTTTTACCAACGCCATTCTTTCCAATGATGCCTATTCTTTCACCTTTGCTGAAATTATAATCGAAGCTTTTTAATACGGGCAGGTCGCCATAACTTTTATTTACTTTCTTCATCTCAACAATCTTCCCCCCCAGCCTGCTCATCTTCATCTGCAATTGCAACTGGGCATCTTCTATCTTCATTTTAGCCTTCGCTTCTACTTCGTAAAAATTATCCTGTCGGCTCTTACTCTTTGTGGTTCTGGCTTTGGGCTGCTTGCGCATCCATTCCAGTTCTTTGCGGTATTGATTCCTGGCTTTATCTATACTGGCCAGTTCACTTTCAATCCTTGCCGCTTTTTTTTCAATATAGTTTTCATAATCGCCGTTGTACACATACATATTCTCTCTTTCCAGTTCCCATATTTCTTCACTTACGGCATCAAGAAAATAACGGTCGTGGGTTACCAGTAACAGGGTTACATTTTCCTGGTTAAGATAATTTTCCAGCCATTCAATCATTTCAACATCCAGGTGATTGGTGGGTTCATCCATCATCAGCAAGGTATGCTTATGATCAAACCCAATATCAATAAGGGTTTTGGCCAAAGCCACTCTTTTGCGTTGCCCCCCGCTCAAATCACTTACAGGTTGGGTTAAATGGTGAACATTCAGTTTGGTGAGGATCTGCTTTACCTTCACTTCAAAATCCCAGGCATTCAGATCGTCCATCTTGCCAAAGAGTTCAGCTAAAGCTTCCCCATCTTCACTATCACTGGCCAGTTCATATTCGCGGATCACATTTAATACCGGGTGACTGGTATGAAATATATTTTCCAGCACCGTTTTCTGCTCGTCAAACCCCGGATCCTGTTCAAATAAAGCAACCGTAACATCTTTATGAATGAATAACTTTCCCTCATCCGGGGTCTCATCGCCATTCAATATCCGTAAGAGGGTTGATTTACCAACCCCGTTCCTTGCAATCAATGCGATCTTATCCCCTTCGTTTATATGAAATGAAATATTCCTGAAAAGCGGGTTAATACCATAACTCTTTGTCAATCCTTCTGCTGAAACATAATGCATGCGGCAAAACTAAGCTATCCCCCTGAATGATGAATATTGAACACGGAATATCGAATATGGAAGGGTTTATCGCTTCAACATTCATCATTCCCTGTTCAACATTCAATATTCAAAAAAGCCCCTTCCCCTGTTTTTCGTGTTTTAATTTCGAGTACTTTCGCGTATAGCTATGAAAAAGATAGAACTGGAAATCGTGGCCCTCTCACACAGCATCACCCAAACGCATTCTTACGCAGTGGTTTTGGGTGAAATGAATGGCTTACGCCGTTTACCCATTGTGATTGGCGGATTTGAAGCACAGGCCATAGCCGTGGCATTGGAACACATGCAACCCAGCAGACCGCTTACGCACGACCTGATGAAAAATTTCATGAATGCGTTTAATGTAGAATTACAGGAGATCATTATCAGCGATCTGCAGGAAGGCATTTTTTATTCAAAACTGGTTTGTTTTACAGAACACGATACAATAGAGATCGACAGCCGCACCAGCGATGCATTGGCATTGGCGGTAAGATTTGGTTGCCCTATTTATACCTATGAACATATCCTTGAAAATGCCGGAATACTGATGGAAGATACCGGCACAAAAAAAACAAAAGGAGAACCTGTAGGTATTGAAGAATCAGGCAGCGGCGCAGAAGACCTGAGCAAAATGAGCCTCGAAGAATTGCAGACACTGCTCAACGAGGTGCTGGAACACGAAGATTATATACGCGCCATTTCTATCCGCGACGAGATAAATAAAAGAAAATAATTTGGTGAATGGGCAATGGTGAATTGTGAATGGTGAGCCTATGACCTTCTCCATTGTCCATTCACAATTCACTATTCACCATTGCCCATTCACAATTCACTATTCACAGCCCCATGGTTCTCTTCCCCAACTGCAAAATCAACCTCGGCCTCAACATCACCCGAAAAAGAGAAGATGGGTATCATGATCTTGAAACCGTATTCTACCCCGTTCAATGGCAGGATGCATTAGAAGGCATTAAGTCGGAAGTTGGAACTGAGGAGTTGGGAGTCATTTTTTCAAATTCCGGTTTAGCGATTGATGGTGATGCAAAAAATAATCTTTGCGTAAAAGCTTACCAGCTTCTTAAAAAAGATTTTACCGGTTTGGCTTCTGTGCAACTTCATCTGCACAAAATTATCCCGATGGGTGCCGGTTTGGGCGGCGGCAGCGCCGATGGGGCGTTTACCCTGCAATTGCTGAACCAGATCTGTCAACTCGGTTTATCGCAAACTCAACTCCTCCAATATGCCCTGCAATTGGGAAGCGATTGCCCTTTTTTTATATTGAATAAGCCCTGTCTGGCAACCGGCCGGGGCGAGAAAATGGAAGAAATACCATTAGATCTTTCAACATACCGCTTTGTGATTGTACATCCCCCTGTTCATGTATCAACAGCTAAAGCTTTTGCAGGGATAACTCCCAAAATAACGAAACAGCCAATACGCGAAATTATCCGGCAACCGGTTAATACCTGGAAAGGCCAACTGGTGAACGATTTTGAAGCCGGGGTTAGCAAACAATACCCTGAAATAGGTCAAATCAGGGACGCTTTATATAATAAAGGTGCCCTCTATGCCTCCATGACCGGAAGCGGCAGTGCCGTCTATGGTATTTTTGAAAAAAAGGAGCCAATAGCCCTTTCCTTCCCTTCTACCTACCGGTTTTTTCAGACAAATTAACAGGCGTTAGCCCTTTTTATTGATAATATTCAATAAAACATTAATTTATTTGAATATTATCAACCTATCTGGATAATTTTATTACGCGAAGTTTGATTAAACCGCAGTTTTTGCGTAATTTTCCAAAACGATTGCCTGCCATTTTATTTCCTGACCCCAAATTCGATTGTACATGCTTGTTTCACAACATGGCGAAGGGTTGTATGATCCTTCCTTTGAACATGATGCCTGTGGTATTGGTTTCGTAGCGAACATCAAAGGCAACAAATCTCATCAACACATTGCCGATGCTTTAACAGTATTGGAAAATATGGAACACAGGGGAGCCTGTGGTTGCGAGGTTAATACCGGCGATGGTGCGGGTATCATGCTGCAGATCCCACATGAATTCTTTTTTGATGAATGCCTCAAACTTGGCGTACACCTACCTTCATTTGGTAAGTACGGAGTGGGTGTGGTTTTCTTTCCAAAAGAGATCAGACTTCGCGAAGAGTGCCGCGACATCTTTAACCGCTCTGCGGAAAAACTAGGGCTTGAAATTCTGGCTTACCGAAAAGTTCCCGTAAACAAAGAGGATATTGGATCAACCGCATTGTCTGTTGAACCCTGTATGGAACACGTGTTTGTGGGCTGCCCCGACAGTATCACCAACCCGGATGAATTTGAGCGCAAACTCTTTGTACTGCGCAATTACGCCAGTCATACCATCAGAAACACCGTTAAGAAAGATGAGATCGGTTTTTACATCGCTTCTTTATCTTACAAAACACTGATCTATAAAGGACAACTTACCAGCATGCAGGTTCGCGGATATTTTCCCGACCTCAGCGATAAAAGAGTAGTATCTGCTTTTGGCCTGGTACACTCCCGTTTTGCAACCAATACCTTCCCTTCGTGGAAACTGGCGCAGCCCTTCCGTTACATTGCACACAACGGCGAGATCAATACTTTACAGGGTAACCTGAACTGGCTCAGAACAAGTGAGAAAGGTTTTACATCCCCTTACTTCAGCAAAGAAGAAATGGAAATGTTATTGCCTATTGTTACGGAAGGACAGTCTGACTCTGCCTGCCTTGATAATATGATCGAACTGCTTGCCCTTACCGGCAGATCATTACCGCATGTAATGATGATGCTGATACCGGAAGCATGGGATGGCAATGAACAGATGGATCCTGTTAAAAAAGCCTTCTACGAATTCCACGCCTGTATGATGGAACCATGGGACGGCCCGGCTTCTATCTCTTTCACAGACGGAAAGATCATTGGTGCAACACTTGACAGAAATGGATTGCGTCCATCACGTTATACCGTTACTCATGATGACCGTGTGATCATGGCGTCTGAAACAGGGGTATTACCCATCGACCCGTCACTTGTAAAAGAAAAAGGAAGATTACAGCCTGGTAAAATGTTTGTGGTAGATATGGAACAGGGACGGATCATCAGTGATGATGAACTGAAACAAACCATCTGCTCACAAAAACCTTATGCAGAATGGCTCAATAAATATAAGATCCGTCTCGAAGAATTACCTGAACCCCGTGTGATGTTTACACACCTCGAACACGAGCAGGTATTCAAATACCAGAAAGTATTTGGCTATTCAACAGAAGACCTGGATACCATCATTGCTGCTATGGCCATTGATGGTAAGGAACCAATTGGATCAATGGGTACCGACGTTCCGCTGGCCATACTAAGCGAGCAGCCACAACACCTGAGCAGTTATTTCAAACAACTGTTTGCGCAGGTTACCAATCCGCCGATTGACCCTATCCGCGAAAGAATGGTTATGTCGCTCGCAACATTTGCAGGCAGTAACGGAAACCTTCTCGTAGAAGATCCATTGGCCTGCCATAGTGTGGCGTTGAAACATCCTGTGCTCACAAATCATGAATTAGAAAAGATCAGAAGTATCGATACCGGTATCTTCCAGGCAAAAACATTGCAGACCTATTTCAGGGCCGATGGAAAACCAGGCTCATTAAAAGCAGGTCTCGATCGTTTATGCCGTTATGCGGTAGATGCCGTGGAAGATGGATTTGAAGTGATCATCTTAACAGACCGTGCCATAGATTCTGACCACGCACCTATCCCGTCTTTACTTGCCACATCTGCAGTGCATCATCACCTGATCCGCAAAGGTTACCGCGGACAGGTAGGTATCATTGTTGAAGCAGGAGATGTTTGGGAAGTGCATCATTTTGCGTGCCTCCTGGGTTTTGGCGCTACTGCCATCAATCCATACCTCGCTATTTCTTCTATCCGTGATATGAAGATCGCAGGTAAAATGCAAACAACACTGGATGTAGAGCACCTGAAAAAGAATTATGTAAAAGCAGTGAATGAAGGATTGTTGAAAGTCTTCTCTAAAATGGGAATCTCAACGCTGCAATCTTACCAGGGCGCCCAGATATTCGAGATCATCGGTCTCAACAGCACCGTGGTTGACCAATATTTTACAGGTGCCACTTCACGTATCCAGGGTATGGGACTTGATGAAATTGCCAAAGAAATATTAGCTAAACACTATTTCGCATTCAGTAAAAAAGATATACCGATAGACAGGTTACCGGTGGGTGGTATTTATCAGTGGAAACGCAAAGGCGAGTTTCACCTGTTTAATCCGCAAACCATTCACCTGTTGCAGCATTCAACCAAAATGAATGATTACGCGACTTTCAAGAAGTATTCAAAACTGGTGAATGATCAAAGTGAAAAAGCATGCACCCTGCGCAGCCAGTTCCGCTTCAAACGCAACAGACCATCAATCTCTATTGATGAAGTTGAACCGGCGGAAAATATTTACAAACGTTTTGCAACCGGCGCTATGTCATTCGGTTCCATTTCATGGGAAGCCCATACCACACTGGCTATCGCGATGAACCGTTTAGGCGGTAAGAGCAATACCGGCGAAGGTGGAGAAGATGAAGTGCGTTTTGAAAAATTACCTAATGGCGATACCATGCGTTCTGCCATTAAACAGGTGGCATCGGCACGTTTTGGTGTAACCAGTTATTACCTCACCGAAGCAGACGAACTGCAGATCAAAATGGCACAGGGCGCCAAACCGGGTGAGGGCGGACAATTGCCTGGTCATAAAGTAGACGACTGGATTGGAAGAACAAGACACTCCACACCCGGTGTTGGATTGATCTCTCCACCTCCACACCATGATATTTATTCTATTGAGGACCTTGCACAATTAATATTCGACCTGAAGAATGCAAACCGTGCGGCACGTATTAACGTGAAGCTGGTTTCTAAAGCAGGCGTTGGTACTATTGCGGCAGGTGTTGCCAAAGCTAAAGCTGATGTGGTATTGATCTCAGGCTTCGATGGCGGCACAGGTGCTTCTCCGCTCAGTTCTATCAAACATGCAGGTTTGCCATGGGAACTGGGATTGGCAGAAACACACCAGACACTCGTTAAAAATAAATTACGCAGCCGCGTGGTAGTACAGGCCGACGGACAAATGAAAACCGGTCGCGATATTGCAATCGCTGCTTTATTGGGCGCTGAAGAATGGGGCGTTGCTACCGCTGCATTAATTGTAGAAGGATGTATCATGATGCGTAAATGCCACATGAACACCTGCCCTGTTGGTGTTGCCACACAGGATCCTGAATTGCGTAAACGTTTTACCGGCGACCCTGATCATATCGTAAACTTCTTCCGCTTTATCACAGAAGAGTTAAGAGAGATCATGGCCGAACTTGGATTTAAAACCATCAACGAAATGGTGGGCCAGGTAGATTCTCTTGAAATGAGAGATGATATCACCCATTGGAAATACCGTACACTCGACCTGTCTCCTATCCTTTACAAAGAGCCGGAATCATTATACACCGGTTTATACAAACAAGAAGAACAGGATCACGGTATCAGCGATGTACTGGATTGGCAATTACTCAAAGCAGCACAGCCTGCTCTGGAGAAAAAACAAAGAGTGGCTGTTTCTTTCCCTATAAAAAATACAGACAGAACAGCCGGCACTATTTTATCAAACGAGATAACCAAGAAATATAAAGCCGAAGGTTTACCTGAGGATACGATCCATTTTAATTTCACCGGTACTGCAGGACAAAGCTTTGGCGCATTCAATACCAAAGGTGTTACGCTTGAACTGGAAGGTGATGCCAACGACTATTTTGGTAAAGGATTAAGCGGCGCCAAACTGATCGTGTATCCGTCTAAACAGGCCTCTTTTGTTCCGGAAGAAAATATCCTGATCGGTAATGTTGCCTTCTATGGCGCTACTGCCGGTGAAGCATATATCAGAGGTAAAGCAGGTGAAAGGTTTGCGGTGCGTAACTCCGGCGCCAGTGTAGTAGTGGAAGGTGTAGGCGATCATGGTTGTGAATATATGACAGGCGGAACCGTAGTAATACTCGGCGCTACAGGTCGCAACTTTGCGGCAGGTATGAGTGGCGGTATTGCCTATGTGTATGATGTAAAAGGCCGGTTTGAACAATTGTGTAATAAAGAAATGGTTGACCTCGATCCGTTAAGTCAGGAAGACGCACAAATATTACACGACCTGATTACCAAACACTATGCATACACAGAAAGCACTGTAGCAAAATTTGTATTGGGCGATTTTGAAAATCAACTGAAGAATTTCATTAAAGTTTTCCCTATAGATTATAAGAAAGTATTGACTGAGAAAAGTGTGAAGTCGAAAGTGAAAAGTCAAAAGTAAAAACAGGAAAACAGAAACAACATCAATCATTAAACTACTAAACCAGTAAACCCCATGGGTAAACCAACAGGTTTTATAGAATTTACAAGAGAGCTTCCGGCTAAACGTTCACCTAAAGAGAGGCTGAACGATTACCAGGAATTTGTACAGAAATTCCCGGAAGAAAAACTCAATCAGCAATCTGCCCGTTGCATGAATTGCGGCGTTCCTTTTTGCCATAACGGTTGTCCTTTAGGAAACATCATCCCCGAATTCAATGATGCGGTTTACCGCAAAAGCTGGGCAGAAGCATACGAGATATTAAGCGCTACCAATAATTTCCCGGAATTCACCGGGCGCATTTGTCCGGCCCCCTGCGAGAGCGCCTGTGTTTTAGGCATCAACCAGCCACCGGTAACTATCGAAGAAATTGAGAAGCATATTATTGAGATCGCGTTTGACAAAGGTTTTGTAAAAGCTCGCAGGCCAAATATCAGAACCGGTAAAAAAGTAGCGGTTGTAGGCTCAGGCCCTGCAGGACTTGCAGTGGCTGCACAATTAAACTATGCCGGCCATACCGTTACTGTTTTTGAAAGAGATGATGCACCAGGTGGCCTGCTTCGTTATGGCATCCCCGATTTTAAACTCGAAAAATGGGTTATCGACAGAAGGGTTGCTTTAATGGAAGAAGAAGGCGTAATCTTTAAATGCAATGCAAACGTAGGCGTAAATACCAGCATCAACGACCTGTTAAGAGAATCGCAGGCCGTAGTATTGGCAGGTGGCTCAACGGTTCCACGTAACCTGAACATCCCCGGCAGGGAATTGAAAGGTGTTTATTTTGCGATGGAATTTTTGAAACAGCAGAATAAACGCGTAGGCGGAAGAAAGATAGAGGTGGAAGAACTAGTAGCCACCGGTAAAAATGTGGTGGTGATTGGTGGTGGAGACACCGGCAGCGACTGCGTGGGAACCTCTAACCGTCACAAAGCATCATCTGTAACGCAATTTGAGTTAATGCCTAAGCCTCCGGAAGGAAGAACTGCTTATATGCCCTGGCCAACCTACCCCATGACACTGAAAACAACCTCTTCTCACGAAGAAGGAGCCACCAGGCATTGGGCAATATCAACTAAAGCATTTTTGGGCGATGAGAACGGAAATTTGAAAGCTCTAAGGGTGGTTGACCTTGAATGGAAAACACCGGAAGGTGGCGGACCAGCCTCTTTTGCAGAGAAAGCAGGTACAGAACGCGAGATCCCCTGCGAACTGGCTTTACTGGCCATGGGCTTTGTGCATCCACAGCATGAAGGACTGATCAAACAACTGGATGTGGATCTTGATGAAAGAGGCAATGTAAAAGCTACTGAGCAATCATTCCAGACCAGTATTCCTAAAATATTCACCGCAGGTGATATGCGAAGAGGCCAGTCATTAGTAGTATGGGCCATCAGCGAAGGAAGGGAATGCGCACGTAAAGTAGATGAATACCTGATGGGAAGTTCAGTACTGGAATCGAAGGACAAGAGCTACTTAATCAGTATCTAACAAAATATCAGTTATAAAAAATAAACCCTGTCCCAAAAAGACAGGGTTTATTTTTTATTTAATATATCGCTTCAAATATTAAAATTTATCTAATAACCAAATCAAAGCATTGAAATACATATTTCAAAATAATAAATGTTAATATTATTTGCATTTTATTGAAAAAAACTCAGTATTTTAGACTTATAAATTATTATTAAATAAAAATATAATACTAATTCGAATTATGTCAAAATCGACCGTTAAACAATTCGCTCCTTTTCTGGTTTTGGTTGCAGTAGCTATCGCAGCAATTTTTACCCCTTCCCTCCCCAATTTTAATGATGGTGGCAAATACAGTGCGGCAGACATTGCATGGATCATTGTAGCTACCGCCCTGGTATTTTTAATGACACCCGGTCTTGCATTCTTTTACGGAGGAATGGTTCATCGTAAAAATGTGATATCAACCATGATCAAAAGTGTGGTTGCAGCAGGAATTGTTTCGATTTTGTGGGTTTTTGTTGGTTACAGTCTTTGTTTTGGTGATTCAATCGGAGGCTTTATCGGTAATCCGGCTACACACCTGTTCTTCAAAGGGGTTAACTCCGGCGCACCATGGAGTTTGGCTCCTACTATCCCTTTAGCACTTTTCGCGCTGTTCCAGTTAATGTTCGCTATTATCACTCCCGGACTGGTTGTGGGCGCCGTTGCTGAAAGAATCCGTTTCACCGCTTATATATTGTTCATTGCTCTCTTCAGCCTGCTGGTATATGCACCTATTGCCCACTGGACATGGCACCCTGATGGATTCCTGTTCAAAATGGGCGCTTTGGATTTTGCCGGTGGTACTGTTGTACATATTTCAGCCGGTTGTGCTGCATTAGCTGGTGCACTCGTTTTAAAACGCAGGCAGGCACATATTGAAAACCGTGAGATCCCTCCTGCTAACATACCTTATGTATTAATTGGTACCGGTTTACTTTGGTTCGGCTGGTTTGGTTTTAACGCCGGTTCTGCTCTGGGCGCAAACGCATTATCTGTGTCCGCATTCGGAACCACTAACACCGCCGCTGCAGCAGCAGGTCTGTCGTGGATGTTCTTCGACGTACTCCGCGGTAAAAAACCTTCTGTACTCGGCTTCTGTATCGGCGCCGTGGTTGGCCTGGTTGCCATCACACCTGCAGCAGGTTTTGTAGCAGTTCCACAAAGTATTTTTATAGGCGTTGTTGCCGCCATCATTTCAAACCTTGCCGTTTATTACAAAAGCAAATCTACTCTGGACGATACACTGGATGTATTCCCTTGTCATGGATTAGGCGGAATTGTAGGTATGTTAATGACAGGCATCTTTGCCACTAAAAGTGTGAACAGTGCCGGAGCAGATGGACTCTTCTACGGTAATGCCTCTTTCTTCCTGATCCAGGTAAAAGCATTATTGATTGTTGTGACCTACAGTTTTACCGTTTCATTTCTCATTTTCAAATTCATTAATTTCATATTGCCATTGCGTGTTACTGTAGAGGAAGAAGAAATAGGACTCGATGCTTCGCAGCATGACGAGAAATACGGAAGAACACCGCAGTTGGCATAACGTATTGATTCAGCAGATGGCAAACAGGAAACTGTTTCCAAATCGGCACAGGTATAGCAACTACTAACGAAGAAACCTCTGACCAGGTTTATGCAACCACCTGAGATGCCCACCTTCATCTAAAAAAATAAGGTACAGCCATATGATAAACTTCTGACCAAGTTTAAAGGCTGTACCTATTTGTTAATCATAAAACCCATTGCAATGTTAAAGAAAATTTCAGCAGTTTGTTTTGGAATTTTGAGTATTCTGTCCGCGAATGCCCAATCTGATTCCACTAAGAAATCAACTACCACCTTTACAGGTTCGGTAGATGCGTATTACCGTTTCAATTTCGATGATCCCCCAACCGGTACCAACAACCTGACAAGTTTTACCAATTCAAAGAACTCCTTTGAATTAGGTATGGCTTCTGTAAAGGTTGACCATACAGTGGGTAAAGTAACCGCAACCGCAGATATCGGATTTGGCAGGAGAGCGCAGGAGTTCTCTTACAATGATGTAGGAACTACCCTTACAGCAGTAAAGCAGGCCTACATAAGCTATGCCCCATCCGACAAACTGAAATTCACTTTCGGTAAATGGGCCACCCATTGCGGCTGGGAGCTGCTGGATGCCTACGCCAACAGAAACTATAGCATGTCCTATGGATTCACTTTTGGTCCCTTCTTTCATACAGGGTTAAAAGCAGATATTTCTTTAGGAGGGAAAAGCACTTTGATGGTTGGAGTAGCTAATCCTGTTGATTATGTGAGTGCTCCTACTTCTGTAAAAATGATAATTGCTCAATTTAGTACTGCTTCCAAAAATGATAAGCTGAAAGCCTATTTAAATTTTCATGGAGGAACCGGTGTAACCCAGTTTAACCTGGTGGTATCAGGTACACTCTCTGATCAGTGGAGCTTGGTGTACGATGGGAACCTTAATTCCGGCAAATTCGGAACCGAAAATTCAAGCTGGAAGAGTCATGCATTGTATTTCAATTATGATCCTACCAAATTATTCGGCTTGACTTTACGGGCAGATTATTTTGACGACAGAAAACTGTCTCCATTGCTGAATGGCGGTAAAAAAGTATTTGCAACTACACTTTCCGGAAATGTGAAAGTGGATAACCTGACCATTATTCCGGAAATAAGATTAGACAATGCATCCACCGCCATTTTTACCAAAGGAAACGGTGCAGGTACAAAAAGCACAGCCAGCTTCATTCTGGCGGCAGTATATAAGTTCTGATCTATCTCTTCCTTCCTCCCATTTCATAACCAAAACGCAACAACATGAAAGAATTATTGACCACCAAGATCAGGCATAAGTTTTTTATGCCGGCTGTAATGATGCTTCTGATGTTTTCTATGGCAATCCCTGCAGCAAGTTTTGCGCAAGACCCAACAGGCGCTAAAACAGGAACTATCAGCGACATTGATACAACCGCTGCAAAAGTGATTGACTCGGTTTCTAAAGCAACCGATAGTACGGTAGCCGGTGTTAGCTCTAATGTAAGCAAGCTGGCAACTGCCGTTTCAACAATCGGTAATGCAGATGGCCATAATAAAATTGCCATCAATATTATGTGGACCCTGATCGCAGGGTTCCTGGTAATGTTTATGCAGGCCGGTTTTGCAATGGTGGAAACAGGCTTCACACAGAAAAAGAATGTGGCACATACCATGTGTATGAACTTCCTTATCTATGCCATTGGTATGATAGGTTTCTGGATCTGTGGTTTTGCGATCATGTTTGGGGGTGCTTTAAATGTGGCTAATCTCGGAGGCTCTGCAGGCGTTATTCCTCACGAATATGTAATCCATTTATTTGGCCACGATTTCGGTATTGCAGGCACTGTAGGATATTTCCTGAGCAGCAAATATTACGACGTAGGTGTATTCACACTCTTCCTGTTCCAAATGGTATTTATGGATACAACTGCTACCATCCCAACGGGAGCTATGGCTGAAAGATGGACATTGAAATCTTTTGTAGTGTACGGTTTCTTCATTTCCATGTTTGTTTATCCGGTCTTCGGTAACTGGGTATGGGGCGGTGGCTGGTTAGCCATGCTGGGAAGCAATTTTGGATTAGGGCATGGCCATGTTGATTTTGCCGGATCATCTGTGGTTCATATGGTGGGTGGGGTTGCCGCTTTGGCAGGCGCCATCGTTATTGGGCCACGATATGGTAAATACGGAAAAGATGGTACCGTAAATACAATCCCCGGACACAATATTCCGATGGCCATCATCGGTACATTCATTCTCGCTTTCGGTTGGTTTGGTTTTAACCCGGGTTCAACTTTAGCAGGTGGTGATCTGAGAATTGCAGTGGTAGCTGTAAACACCATGCTGGCTGGTGGAGCCGGTGCATTGTCAGTTCTTTTCTTTATGTATATAAAAGGCGGCAAAGCCGATCCGGGTATGATCGCAAACGGTATGCTGGCAGGATTGGTTGCCATTACGGCTCCCTGTGCTTTTGTAACTTCACTATCAGCAGTAATCATTGGTGCCATAGCTGGTATCCTCGTGATATTAGCTTATAACTTTATTGATTCAAAATTAAAGATTGATGATCCGGTTGGAGCAGTAGCTGTGCATGGTGTAAACGGTGCATGGGGTGTTCTTTCGCTGGGATTATTTGCTGACGGCTCATATGGAGATGGCTGGAATGGTGTTGCCGGACCAGTAAAAGGATTGTTTTATGGAGACACCAAACAATTCCTTGCCCAGTGTATTGGCACATTAACCTGCTTTGTTTTTGTATTCGTAGCAATGTATTTCTTCTTCAAACTGCTGAATAAAGTGATTCCTTTAAGAAGCAAAGAAGCAGATGAAATAGCTGGCCTTGATATACCTGAAACAGGCGTACATGGTTATGTAGACTAATACTGAACATGAGAAAATGTCAAAACCAAATAGCACCGTGCAATACCGGGGCTATTTGGTTTTTATAAATTTCCGTCAACTATTTTATCGCTTCCCGGTTGAGAAAACAATTAGATCTGTATGATATCGCTATTATTTGTTGTATTCATCCTAATGCTTTTTGCAGCCAGTTATCTGCTGGCAAGAAAAGATGACAAAATACTTGACCTGCAGCAAAGGGTTGAATTTTTAGAGCAAAAAGTAAATAAGAAATTAGTGAGCAGGCTGCTGTTCGTGGAACTGAAATCTGTCAACAGCGTACTGGATACATTAAATAATTGTTTCTACCAGATTGATAAGAACGGCGATTATGATGTTGATACAGAATACAGACTGGATGATGTAACCGATGAATGGTGGGAGTCTTTATCGCTGGGTGATCTGGAAGTGGTAAATAAGATAGTAGTGAAACAGAAAGAACAAACAGCACTGAACTAACTATATGGCAGAACAGCGGTTTTATAAGATATTCAGTCCGATCAGGGATTTTATTAATGACAGCAGGGCAACCGGTATCATATTGATTGCCTGTACCATCTTATCGCTTTTATTGTCCAATCTTTCTTTTAGTCAGCAATTTTATACAGGCCTTTGGCAAAGAGCCATACATATTACCGGCAACAGCAGCATCCATTTACCAGAAACCAACCTGCTGGTGATCAATGATGTATTAATGACCCTTTTCTTCTTTTTGGTTGGTATGGAAATCAAACGGGAACTGACCATTGGGGAATTAGCTTCTATCAGAAAATCATTACTGCCTGTGTTAGCTGCTCTGGGCGGGATGGTATGCCCGGCTGTTATCTTTTCTTTTTATAATTTTTATACACCGGGAAAAAGCGGGTGGGGCATCCCAATGGCCACAGATATTGCTTTTTCATTAGGTGTTTTATCCCTGCTCGGAAAAAAGGTCCCCGTACAATTAAAAATATTTTTAGCGGCATTAGCCATTATTGACGACCTGGGTGCAGTAATTACTATTGCTTTATTTTATACAGCCAAATTAAATCTCGGGTACCTTTTAGCAGGAGGTATTGTTGCCTTACTGCTGGTTGTAATAAATAAACTTAAAAAAGAGAACCTGCTTTTCTATATTCTTCCGGCAATAGCCTTATGGTATTGTCTTTTCAATTCCGGTATACATGCAACCATTGCCGGCGTAATTGTTTCATTTTGTATGCCGTTGAAAAACCTTGCCAAACTGGAACATGTTTTGCATAAGCCTGTCAATTTCATCATTATGCCATTATTTGCCCTGGCAAATACGGCAATCATTTTACCCAATAATATGGCCGATGTTTTTACTTCCAGTATCTCAGGCGGTGTGATGCTTGGTTTGATACTTGGCAAACCATTGGGTATTTTCTTCTTTTCTTTTATCGCTATTAAACTTGGTATTGCTTCACTCCCATCTAATACAAATTTTAAACAACTATGGGGAATTGGTCTTTTAGGCGGCATTGGGTTTACCATGTCGATCTTTACTTCCTCTCTTGCATTTTCGGCAGACTCACTGCAGGTGATCTCAAAAGTATCCGTTATGGCCGGTTCACTGATAGCCAGTCTTATGGGATACTCCTACCTGTATAATTTCAAAAATACAGCCGATATAAAACTGGAACATCCACCCAGAAAAACAATCTCTTTTAGTTTTACACCTGCTGTTAAACCAGTAGAAGCCTGAGTTTTTGCCTGTAGGTAAATTTTATCATTTACCTTAGTTTTCTGCTTAAGTTAGAAAAATGAAACTGCTGGTACGAACGCTTCAATATGTTTACTGCGCCTATGCCTACCTTTTTTTTGTTGTACTGATGTTTCTGGTGCTGCCCTTTGTGCTTTTATCATTATTATTTGGTAAAGTAGCCGGAGGAAACATGATTTACCAGCTTTGCCGTTTTTGGGGAACAGCCTGGTACTTTTTAATTGGCATAAAACATCAGGAGATTTATGAACATCCGCACAACCGCAGCAAACAATATATTTTTGTAGCCAACCATATTTCTTATATGGATATCCCGGCTATCGTATTAATAGCCCATCAACCTGTGCGTGTGTTGGGCAAATATGAAATGGTAAAAATTCCCGTTTTTGGATGGATCTACCGGGCGGCTGTCATCCTGGTAGACCGGAGTAATTCAGTAACACGGTCCAAAAGCGTCAGAGCTTTAAAAGCGGCATTAAAGCACCATATTTCCATTTTTATCTTTCCCGAAGGCACTTTTAATGAAACAAAAAAGCCTTTAAAGGAATTTTACGATGGTGCATTCCGCATAGCCATTGAAACGCAAACACCCATTAAACCGGTATTATTGGTAGACACCATCGACAGATTGCATTACAGGGGTTTATTTGAATTAACACCAGGGATCAACCGGGTAATTTACCTCGAAGAAGTTCCGGTGGAAGGGCTAAATATCAATGATATCCGGCTACTGAAACACCGGGTATACACCATTATGGAAAATGGCCTGAAACGATATCGCAGTTATCCATCAGCTTAAAGCTTATTTTTGATCAAATTCATCTTCTTTGTTTGTAGAAGTCATCATACCGTTAGCCTTACCCAAAAATTATACCTGGGCTGTACCCGAACACCTGCAAAGTGTTATACAGCCGGGCATAAGAGTGGAAGTTGTTTTGGGCAGAAACAAAAGATATGCGGGCCTCGTTAAAAAAATACTCCCTGCCAAACCAGAAGCATTTCAGCCCAAGGATATTATTAATGTACTTGATACCGAGCCATTACTCTATCCGCAACAACTGCAGCTTTGGGAATGGGTAGCGAAATATTATATGTGCAGCGAAGGTGAAGTGATGCAGGCCGCCATCCCATCAAACCTGAAACTATCCAGCGAAAGCATCCTGATATGGAATGAAGAAAGAAGTTATGATTTCAGCGACCTGTCGGACACAGAATATATTATTGCAGAAGCACTGGAGCTGAAAAAAGAATTACGGCTAAGTGAGGTGCAGCAGTTGATAGATTCTGTAAATACCTATCCTGTTATTAAACGACTGATTGAAAAAGGGGTATGCCATGTATGGGAAGAACTGAAAGATAAATACAAAGAAAAAACAGAAACCTATATTACCCTTAATCCGGTTTATCATGATGAAGATAAACTGGCCGACCTGCTGAATAACTGGAGCAAAGCCCCCAAACAAATGGAACTGCTGCTCTCCTACCTGCACCTGGTGAAAACAGAAGGAGAAGTAACACAGCCACAACTACTAAAAAAATCAAATGCCAGTGCCGCACAGTTAAAGGGCCTTTGCGATAAAGGAATTTTACTTGTTGAAAAACGCGCCACCGACCGTATACGGCAGCTACCCAAAAATATCCAAATCGATTTTACTTTATCTGATATTCAGGCCAATGCTTTACAGGAGATCAAAAGCAGTTTTAGCGAAAGATCTGTTTGTTTATTGCATGGCGTAACAGCCAGTGGTAAAACGGAGATCTATACAAAGCTGATCGAAGAGGCCATCCTGCACGGAAAACAGGTGTTATATATGCTGCCTGAAATTGCACTCACCTCACAGATCATCCGCCGTTTGCAGAAACATTTTGGGGGATATATTGCGATCTATCATTCCAAATTCAATCCCAACGAAAGAGTGGAGATCTGGAACAAAGTAAAAACAGGCGAAACAAAAGTAGTATTGGGCGCCCGCTCTTCGCTGTTCCTGCCTTTTAAAGAATTAGGGCTGATCATTGCAGATGAGGAACACGATGCATCTTACAAACAACAGGAACCTGCGCCACGCTACCATGCGAGAGACACTGCTATTTATTATGCTTCTTTATTTGGAGCCAATGTTTTATTAGGAAGTGCTACACCATCTATTGAAAGCTATTATAACTGCGAACAAAATAAATACGGACTGGTTAATCTGTTTGAACGGTATGGCAATATAGATTTACCACAGATAGCCATTGTTGATCTCAAAAAAATACCAACGAAGGATAAAGGAAAGATTGCGTTAAGCCCCGCCTTGATTGAAGCCATCCAAAATTCGCTGCAACAAAAAAAACAGGTGATTCTCTTTCAGAACAGAAGAGGTTATTCGCCCTACTTTATCTGTCATACCTGCGGCTGGATCCCGCAATGCCAGCATTGTGATGTAACGCTTACTTATCATAAAGCAAAAAACAAATTATCCTGTCATTACTGTGGCACTTCTTATCCTGTTATTAATACCTGTGCGGCATGCGGCAGTCATAACTTCATGCAAAAGAATTTTGGTACCGAAAAAATAGAAGAACTCGTGGCCGAAACTTTTCCGGATGCAAAGATTGCGAGGATGGATTATGACAGTGTAAAAGGAAAGCACGACCATGATGCACTCATCAAACTGTTTGAACAGCAAAGGATTGATATATTGGTTGGCACACAGATGGTGGTAAAGGGTTTGGATTTTGAGCATGTGAATCTGGTGGGCATTGTTGATGCAGATGGCATATTGAACTTTACTGATTTCAGGGTAAATGAAAGAGCCTTCCAACTGATGGAGCAGGTTAGCGGGCGGGCGGGCCGGAAACATGGCCAGGGCACGGTGCTGATCCAGGTAAGCAATACCCATCATCCTGTGCTGCAATTTGTGCAGCACCACAACTTTAAAGAATTGTATGCGTATGAAATAGCCAACAGGAAACAATTCTCCTACCCTCCTTTCACCCGGTTAATACAGGTTACTTTCAAACATAAGGAAAAGCATATTGCCGAAGAAGCCGCCAATATTATGATGCAGGGCCTCAAAGCTAATTTTGGAGAACAAAGTAACGGGCCCGCACAACCGGTTGTTGACAGAGTTAGAAACCAATACCTCTGGGAGATATTGATCAAACTACCCAAAGATGCACGCCTCATCAACCAGTGCAAGCGCGAAATACAACAGCAGATCGTTATCATACAATCAAACAAACGCTACCGGAGCGTTACCATTTTGCCTGATATCGATCCGATATAAATAGCACTTGCTACGTAATTTACAGTAAATGAACATTGCAGAAAACATATCACTTAAACCTTATAATACTTTTGGCATTGATGTGCAGGCAAGATATTTTTCTTCCTTTGCTTCATCAGAAGATCTAACAGAACTGCTACGCGAAACCCCTTCCAACAAGCTGCTGATACTTGGTGGCGGAAGCAATATCCTTTTCACCAAACCATTTAACGGATTAGTGTTAAAAAATGAATGGAAGGGAATTGAACTGGTGCGGGAAGACAAAGACTATTATTATGTAAAAGCACATGCCGGAGAAAGATGGCATTCATTTGTGCTTTACTGTATTGAAAACAATTATGCCGGTGTAGAAAACCTGAGCCTGATACCTGGCAATGTAGGCGCTTCGCCCATGCAGAATATCGGGGCTTATGGTGTTGAGATCAAAGATGTATTTTATGAACTGGAAGCCTATCATCTGAAAGAACAGGCCATTTATAGGTTTGGATTAGATGATTGCCATTTTGGGTATCGAGAAAGTGTATTCAAAAATAAATACGCCAACCAGTTCGCTATTCTTACTGTTACCTACCGGTTACGCAAACAACCTGTATTCCACACCAGTTACGGAGCCATCGGGCAGGAACTGGAAAAAATGAAGGTTTCGGAACCATCCATCAAAGCTATATCCGATGCCGTTATCAGGATCCGCAGCAGTAAATTGCCCGATCCTGTTAATACTGGTAATTCAGGTAGTTTTTTTAAGAACCCCGTGATCACTGAAACACATTTTGAAGAACTTAAAAGATCATTTCCTGCTATACCGGGTTATCCCGCAGAAGAAAATAAAATAAAAGTGGCAGCAGGATGGTTGATAGAACAATGTGGCTGGAAAGGATACCGGAAAGGAGATGCAGGCTGTTATCATCAACAGGCACTGGTACTCGTAAATTATGGGAATGCCACCGGGCAGGAAATCTGCAATTTATCAGAATCCATCATACAAAGTGTTGCAGAAAAATTTCAGATCAGACTTGAAAGAGAAGTGAATCTCCTGTAATACGCGGATTCTTTTTTGCCACAGATTACACAGATTAACACAGAAAAAAAACGCTGTGAAAATCTGTGTGTTCTGTGGCAATTATTTTTTACTGCATGGCAGGTATCCCATAAAAAAGTGGGCTATCAACCGATAGCCCACTTTCACTTACTAATCCAGTCTCGTTATTAATAGTATTTCAGTTTCATTTCAACGCGACGGTTAAGCCCGCGTCCTTTCGCTGTTTTATTATCAGCTACAGGTTTAGCAGAACCAAAACCTTCAGAAGTTAGTCTTGACGCATCAATACCACCTTTTGTAGTTAAGTAATCGAAAACCGCTTTTGCACGATTATGACTTAAAGGCACATTGATCTTATCGCTACCTGTATTATCCGTATGGCCTTCAATATCTAATTTCAAGGCAGCATCTTCTTTCAGAATAGCGGCTACATCATTTAATGACTTAAATGATTTAGCCAACAGTTTAGCGCTTCCTGTAGCAAAGAAAATATTTTTTGCACTGGCAGCCACTTTTTTAGCTACTGCTTCTTTAATAGCAGGGCATCCGTTATTTTCTTTCACACCCGGAACATCAGGACATTTATCTTCTTCATCATTGATGCCATCATTATCCTTATCAGGAACAGGGCATCCCTGGTAGCGGGCAACACCTGCAACAGTAGGACATTTGTCTTCATCATCATTAATGCCGTCTTTATCTGTATCAGGAACAGGACATCCCTGGTATTTAGCGACGCCTTTTACAGTAGGGCATTTATCATTGTCATCATTGATACCATCGCCATCTGTATCAGGAACAGGGCAACCATCATATTTAGCAACACCTGCAACATCAGGACATTTGTCCTTGCTATCAACAATACCATCGCCGTCAGTATCTTTTTCAGGAGCCGGAGGTGGAGGCGGAGGCACTACAAGAGCAACCTCTTTCTTTTCTTTCAGCGGAGAACCAATACCTATCGAATAGTTCAGGTGGTTTACAGCCAGATTTGAGATTTTTGCATTGTATCCAAATAAGGTATGTACAAAAGTTCCCTCACCAAGGTTAAATTGCAAACCCATACCGGTAGGCATGTACGCAGCAAAATAAGTTCCGCCATACATAGAAGCACCCAGACCGATAGTGATATAAGGAACAGCAAAGTATTTATCTCTCAACAACTTGATATTAAGTCCTGCAGAAGTTTCCAGTAAGAATTTACTGTCTTTTGAAGCAGCAACACCTGAAGTATATGCAAAAGGATATTTTACATAAGAGCCGGCTAATGTTCCAACAAAATCTACATGTTCAGTCAAACCTTCGTAATACTGAAAGCTCAACCCCGGAGACATGTCTTTAATTTTTGTCCATTGATTCTTAGCCAGAACAGAAGACAGCGATGTATGATCGATGAGGTTAGCTGTATTCATATCTTTCAGAAAAAAGTTGACCGACAGCGTAGGTCTTTTTTTGTAGCTGATGGGCGCCTGCGCAAATAAACCGGCTGACAAACCAATAGCTATCAGGGAAAAAAGGAATTTCTTCATAATACGAGTTTTAGTAGTGAGCAAAAATACAGGCAGAAACTGACTTTTAAAAATTAAGATAACTTTATATTATACCCATTTTATTCCAAGGTTCCCTTATCCACCCGTTCTACCCGCACCCTGGCAAGACCATTTTTGAGAAAACCAAGCCGGCTTGCTGCTATTCTGCTCAGATCTACCACCCTTCCCTTCTTTTGCATTCGGTTGTGCATACGGTCGTTTATCCTTACAATAACTGATCTATGATTCTTTAAATTGGTAACCCGTACCCATGTATTCAGTTTAAAATCGTTACTGGCGGCTGTCATTTTGTTATTACGATACCGCTCACCCGTGGCTGTTTTGGTACCGTCCAGGTTTAAGCTGTAAAAACTGGCAATCCCCGTTATGTTGTTTCTGTTCGTATTGGGAGCACTATTTTGGGCAGTAGCAGAATCAATTGATTTAACCGAATCTACTAAGGGTATTGAGTCTGTTTTAACCGGCAGGCTGTCTGTTTTCTCTTTTTGTGGTGATGAAGCGATGAATTCAATTGTTTCTACCTTAACCTTAGTAAGACCGGCATCAATAAAATCAAGTTTTCTGGCTGCGTCGCGACTAAGATCAACCACCCTGCCTTTCCGTTTCATACGGGGATGCATCCTGTCGTTAATACGTACAACAACCGTTTGTTTATTCTTAAGATTGGTTACCAGTACCCAGGTGTTTAATTTAAAATTATTACTGGCGGCAGTCAGCTTATTATTCCGGTATCGCTCCCCGGTAGATGTTTTGGTGCCATCCAAATTAGAACTGTAAAAGCTGGCTATTCCTGTAACAGATTTCCCCTTAATGATAAAGGTATCTGGTTGAATAGTTGGGGATGTATCCTGAACAAGGATTGGTTTCTTAATCGAATCAATAATTTCATTTTCAATTGATTTATTGTTGATTAAGACAATTTCCTCTATTTTAATTTTAGCTGTCCCTGTTTTTAAAATCTCCAGAACACCGGCAGCAGCCCTGCTCAGTTCCATGATAGGCGCTTTCTTCTTTTTGGAAGTCCGGTCGTTAATCCGCACCAAAACCGTTTTCTTATTCCTGAGATTAGTTACCTGAACCCAGGTATTGAACTTGAACTTATTGCAGGCTGCAGTGAAAGCCGCATTACTGAATTTCTCCCCATTGGCCGTTTTGGTACCGTCAGCTTTGGCACTGAAAACGCCGGCATTGCCAGAAACAGGTTTGCCGATTACTTTAAACGAATCAGGCAGCAATACATGCTGATTGCCTTCCTTAACGGGTAAACTATCCTGCTGCGCCTTTAGCGAAACAAAGAGACCGGCAAACAATATAAGGCAGATGACCTTTTTCATTATAACTATGTGATTTGAAGCATCAACCTACCCTAACCCACTTTCATAAGTAAAATACTTAAACCTTGCGGGATCTGGGCTATTTTTGGTTCATTATTTATAAAAAAGAAACCGGCCACAGAAGCCAAACACCATGCCAAAAACGAGAGCAAGTTTAATTAATAAATTCAAACAACTAATTGCAAATAATTTAAAATCAATAATTTATAATTAATTTATTAAAAATTACGCTTCCATACTTTTTGCCAGACTTACTGCCGGATATTTCATATCCGCTTCCTCCGCCTTATGTAAACCTTATTCGGCAGTTTAGCATTCTTGCAATGGGCAATGCCAAGCACAACATGATTGCTGTTTGTATGATTCCAACTGTTAGGAAGAAATAAATTGCCGCAGAATGCACAGATTTTCACAGACAGTTTCTGTGTTATTCTGTGCCTTCTGCGGCAAAAAAAAGATATGACTATAGCCTTTTCATCTTTCTAACAACCTGAGAAGGGATGGCCAGCTTCACTGGCTAATGGCCCTGCACAAACCTAAACTGGCACAACAGAAACTGAGCTACGCTTGCCGCTTCTAAGAAACAGCAGGTAAATCATTAATTACATTTTATAATTAGATAAATTCACTAAATCACTTAAAATCAATTATTAATAAAACTCATTGAATTGAGCATATAGCCATGACAGCCTAATACCCACCATAAAGAATTGCGCCAAATATGAAATAAAAGCGGCCTACTGGCATTTGGAGGAACGGGATATGCGGAAAGTTTAGCAAGCCTTAGCGCAGAAAGAGCAACCTCTTAGCTTTTGAATTTCGCAGTCTTCTCATCGCCGGTTATATCTCCTTTACTGCGGATCTGGATCTGCACACTGGCTATCCATTCATTGCATTCTTTGGAATAAAGATGCTCGTTTACGGCATTTATTGTTGCCATCACATCCTCATAACGCCCTTCCACAACCGTTGCAAAAGGACCTATTTCGTATCTAAGACCAGATTGCTGGATGATGGCAATAGCCTCGTCTACCCACTCGTAAGGATGCCTGTCCTGAACAATAGGTAAAATTTGGATGGATGCATTAACGATAAACTGGTGCATATTTATATTTCAGTAACTGACACAACTGCATCAAGATTAAGGGCTCCGTGAATATGTGGGAACACTTCATTAATAGACCCCGCCAGTTCAAAAACTAATGGCCGCTCTACCCTGCTTTTCTCGATCTTAAGCTTTATAAGATCTTTTTGTCCCTTATAATATCTTTCCAGAACGCCAGGCACCTGTGCTTCTGTGCTGCAATGGATAAACCCTTCGGTAGCTAAAGTATCCGAATCGTAATGTCCTGACTCAAGCGCTTCTGCCCATTGTTTCCGGGTGGTAACATGATATATGTAATCTGACTCCATTTTAAGTTCAATTTAGTATGTAAAGTTATTACTGTCAGAAGATCAATCGTGCAACTATATTTAATATTTACCGCACAGGCAACCTTCCCCTGTTTTACAATAATACAGGCTTTATTCTTTGGTTAAGCAACATTAGATCAGTAAGCACCATGGCAGTTACCGCTTCCAGCACTACCGGTACCCTAAACGCTATGCACAGATCATGACGTCCTTTTACCGAGAAGCTTTCTTTGGCGTTTGTTTCCCAATTCCAGGTAAACTGTTCTTTAGGGGTTGATGAGGTAGGCTTTACAACTATCCTGAAAATCAACTCATTGCCATTTGTTATCCCACCCAAAATTCCACCTGCATGATTGGTACTGGTTTTGCCGGTTGCATCTTCAATGGGATCGTTATGGTCTACTCCAAACATCCTGGCAGCAGCAAATCCGGCTCCAAATTCGATGCCTTTAACAGCAGGAATCGCAAAAACGGCATGACTGATCAGCGATTCTGCCGAGTCGAAAAAATGCTCACCGAGACCAACCGGCAATCCATTTACGCGGCATTCAACGATACCTCCAATACTGTCTTTGGCTTCAATGGCTTTATCCAATCCTTTTTCAAGATCAGTTTCACCACCTATTTCTAAGATGGTAGATGCTACTTTAATGCCATTGGCCAGGGTTGCGGGATGGTTCAATAGCTTTTTGGCAACAACACCTGCAGCCACCAGGCAAACAGTTAAACGGCCGCTGAAATGTCCTCCTCCCCTAAAATCTTCAAAACCACCATATTTGGTGTGTGCGGTAAAGTCGGCATGGCCCGGGCGGGGCGTATCCCGCTGTTTTTCATAATCGCCGCTACGGGTATTCTTGTTTTCGAAAAGGATGGTAAGTGGGGCGCCAGTGGTATGCCCGTTAAACAATCCTGTTTTAAATATGGGCAGATCGTCTTCTTTACGTGGGGTGGTTCCTTTTTGAACACCACCTTTTCTTCGTTCGGTATCTTCCAGAAAATCTTCTACGGCAAGGGGTAAGCCGGCGGGACATCCATCAATGGCAAGTCCAACGCATTCTCCATGCGATTCGCCAAAAATATGTACTCGGAATATGCGGCCAAAACTGTTCAAGGGTATAGGTTTATTCGTTTAACTATTATGAATGTACTGATGCGCCCAAAGCCTGCAGGTGCTCATAAAAATCAGGATAAGATTTGTCAATCGCCTCTGCCTCTTCAATCAACACTTCTCCGTTTGCCTTCAGCGCTGCCACAGCGCAGGCCATAGCAATACGGTGATCGTGGCGTGAATGGGTGGTAGCAGCTTTTACACCGGTTCCCCCGATGATCAGCATCAAATCGTCCTGCAGCCTGATTTCAATGCCCAATTTAGCAAACTCCTGCTGTAATGTAAGCGCCCGGTTACTTTCTTTATGGGTAAGACGGTTAACGCCTTCAATCACGGTAGTTCCTTCACAATAAGCAGCCAGGGCTACCAAGGGAGGAAACAGGTCGGGACAATCATTGGCATCAAAATGAAATGCTTTTAATGGCAGCGGGCCTATTTCAATCTGCTGTGGCTGGATGGATAATTGACAACCACAATCAGATAATGCCTGTAACACTGCTTTATCGGCCTGGGTGGAATTAACATCAAGTCCTTTAACTGTTATTGGGCCTGCGATGGCACCTGCAACAAGGAGGAATGCGGCACCGCTCCAGTCGCCTTCTACGGTGTAACTAATTTTGGAATTGGGAAATTGGGATCCCGCCCCAGCGGGAGGGAAATTGGGGAAATGGAACTCTTCGTGGTTTCTATTTTCTACCTCCCAGCCAAAATGTTTCATTACCTGGAGCGTAAGGTCGATATAGGGCTTGCTTTTCAGGTCTTTTACGGTGATGGTAACATCTTTTGCATTGGCAGCGCCATAGGCCATCAGCAATCCTGTTAAGAATTGAGAGCTTAGTGAGCCATCTACCGCTATGTTTGTGGGTTTTAATGGACCCTGTATCTGTAGAGGAAGTTTACCGTTGCTGGATTTGACTTTTACGCCAAGTTTGGGCAGTATCTCATCAAAGAAATCCATTGGCCTTGTCAGGAGGCTTCCGGTTCCTGTTAAGGTGATGGGTTGATCGCTCAGCGATGCAACAGGTGTGAACATACGGATCCCCAAGCCACTTTCACCACAATTCACTTCATTATTCTTAGGATGAATGCCAGTTGACTGAATAACAAGGTTGCCATTCGCTGCTGTTTCAACTACTGCACCTAATTTTTGGATAACGTCTATAGCCGCCAGATCGTCGTTGCTTTTACCCGGGTTGATCAATGTGGTCTGGCCTTCTGTTAATAAAGCGGCGGCACAGGCTCTTTGCATACTGCTTTTACTGGCTGCAGCATGTATGGCTCCCGACAGTTGCGAAGGTTGTATTCTTACAATCATTTTTAAATGGCACGCGGATAATACAGATTGAACGGATATTCACCGGCAGGCGTTTATCCATCATCCGTCATCCTTTAGAATTGTTTTAAAATTTCCTGCAACTGCACCAATAACAGTGGCTGTATAACGCCTTTACCTGTTTTGGTAAGCAGGATATAATTGATACTTACATTGTCTTTTTTCTTATCCTTCAATAATACCTTAAATGCTTTTTTAGTATCGAAGGCTGCAAATGTGGGCAAGCCGTATTTGCTTAAAAGGTTTACCACATCGGTTGTTTCTTTAAAGCCTTTGAGCTGTTGTGAAATAACAGATGCGTAGGTGATTCCGATGCTGACCGCCTGCCCGTGGCTCAGTTCATACATATTTTCAATTGCATGCCCGAGTGTATGGCCAAAGTTGAGTAGCTTTCTTTCGCCCTGTTCAAACTCATCATTCAGCACCACTTTTGTTTTGATCAGTACATTTCTTTGAATCAAAGCCGACAACAGTTTTACATCTTTCTGAAAATGGCCAAGGCTATGTTGCTGAAGCAATTTAAACATGGCGGCATCTTTGATACAGGCATGTTTAATAATTTCGGCAAACCCGTTCTGCCATTCAGTTTTAGGCAATGTTTTCAGAAAAGAATAATCAAATAGCAAAAAGTTGGGCTGGCGGATCAATCCTACCATATTTTTATATACGCCAACATCTATACCGTTCTTACCGCCAATGGAAGCGTCTACCATGGCCAGCAAAGAAGTGGGTACAAATCCGAACTTTACACCGCGCATATAAATACCGGCAACATAACCTGTAATATCTGTTATCACCCCACCACCCACACCAATAAGGGTTGTTTTACGGTCGGCGCCCAATGCAATCAACTGATCAACCACTACGTCAACAGTTGGCTGAATTTTATATTGTTCGCCCGGCTTTAATACAATGGTATTCCAGCCTTTGAACTTTGTTTTGTGTTTGGCAAAAACGTGTTCGTCTGTAATTATAACAGCGTTCTCTTTGGGCACGAGTTTCTCCAGGTGAGAAAAGCCGGCATCGAAATAATAATCAACACTGCTTTTGGAGAAAGTAAAAGTTCTTTTTTTCATGGAGGGATTAGCGGATTGCGGATTAACGGATTAACGGATTGGAAGAAAAAATAATCCGCCAATCCGCTAATTCGCCAATTCGCTAATTATTACGAATTCATGATTTTGTTCTGGTGTGTGATACTTTCCATGTGTACCGCATCAAAATACTTGGTAACAAATTCCTTGCTCAATCCAAATTTTTCGCCTTTTGCAAAAGCCCTTTCCAGGATAGCATTCCAGCGGTTGGTTTGCAGGATGGTGATATTGTTATCCTTTTTATACTTACCGATATTTTCAGCAACTTTCATACGCTGGCTTAAGATCTGCATCAGTTCATCATCAAGGTTATTGATCTGCTGGCGCAGTTTTTCCAGTGCTGCATGGTATTCTTCAGATGCCACATCTTCTTTTCTCCATCGGATGCTGTCAATCATTTCGCCCAGTTTTTCAGGGGTGATCTGTTGTTTGGCATCGCTCCAGGCATTATCCGGATCAATATGGCTTTCGATGATCAGGCCATCAAAATCAAGGTCGATAGCTGTTTGTGCTATGTCTAATAAAATATCTCTTCTTCCTGAAATATGCGAAGGGTCATTGATCATTAACAATTCAGGATAGCGGCGTTTCATCTCAATGGCAAGGTGCCACATGGGAGCATTGCGGTATTCTGTGTTACCGTAAGAACTGAATCCACGATGGATCAACCCGATATTTTTGATGCCGGCTTTGGCCACACGTTCCATTGCACCGATCCATAATTCCAGGTCGGGGTTAATAGGGTTCTTGATCAATACGGGTACATCTACCCCGCGTAAAGCATCAGCAACTTCCTGAACGCTGAACGGGTTTACCGTGGTTCTGGCGCCTATCCATAATACATCCACATCAAAATGCAGCGCATCTTCTACCTGTTTGCCTGTGGCAACTTCTACTGCAACCGGTAAACCGGTTGCTTTTCTTGCCTGCTGCAGCCATGGTAAGCCTTTGGTACCGATTCCTTCAAAACTTCCGGGACGTGTACGGGGTTTCCAGATACCGGCACGCATGATATCTACTTTACCTGTTGCTGCCAAACGGGTAGCCGTTTGCATAACCTGCTCTTCTGTCTCGGCACTGCAGGGACCGGAAATGATCAGTGGACGCTTTTTTAACAATGCTTCCACGGATGTTGCTTGTTCAATTGCTTGCTCCATAGTGTTTAGACGCTTGTTTTATACTGTTTATGGTGTTCGTTTTATTATTCTCCTCTTCTTGGGCGTTTTACAAAACCGGCAGGGCCTCCGCTATCCGCATCATTCATGCGGATCCTTCTGCCCTTGTAATTTTTGCCATCCAATGAACGGATCATTTGCTGGGCGGCACCTTTATCAATCTCGATCCAGCTATTCATATCCTTCATATCAATTTTACCCAGCACTTCTTTCTTCAGATCGCTCATATCGAGGATAAACTGTAAAAAGCTTGCCTTAAAAAATCCGTCTTTGGTTCCGAGGTTTACAAATAAACGGCTGTAACCTCCACCGCGGGTGTATTCTCTACGGCTATCGCCACGTCCTTCGTTTCTGTCATCCCTTCTTCTTGGTGCATCTGATCTGTCGTTACTGTCTCTTTTGCTGCGTTCTCTCAGGTTCAGGTCTTCTGCATTCTCGTAGTATTTGAGGAAACGGTCAAACTCCATAGCTGCCACTCGTTTCAAAACTTCTTCTTTACTGATGTCTGCAAATTTTTCGGCCAATTGGGGAACATAGGTTTCATAGTCTCCATGACTGATATCGGCCGACAATAATTTATCCATAAAATGGAAGAATTGCTTACGGCATACATCTTTACCACTTGGGATATCGAGTTTATGAAACTGCGAATTGTTGATGCGTTCAATCTGTTTGAACTTATACATCTCTTTCGCATGCACAATAGAGATACAGATACCCTGGTTTCCGGCACGACCTGTACGGCCACTGCGATGCGTGTAGATTTCCACATCATCCGGCAACTCGTAATTGATCACATGCGTGATACCAACTACATCAATACCTCTTGCAGCCACGTCGGTTGCAATGAGCAACTGCAGGCTTTTATCGCGAAACTGCCCCATCACCCTGTCGCGCTGCTGCTGTGTCAGATCACCATGCAAAGCATCAATATCATATCCCTCACGTGTTAAGCGTTCAGATATTTCCTGTGCATCAATTTTTGTACGGGTAAAGATGATACCATAGATACCCGGGTTAAAGTCGATGATCCTTTTTAAAGTTTCATACCTGTGCTGCGCCGTAGTAACATAGTATTGGTGATCGATGCTTTTATTGGCGGTGTTCACCTTACCTACTGTTACCTCTTTCGGATCTTTCATGTACTTCTTGCTCACCTTGCGTATTTCGGGTGGCATAGTTGCACTGAATAACCAGGTACTTTCGCGAACCGGAGTGTTCTTCAGGATAAATTCGATATCATCCTGGAAGCCCATGTTCAGCATCTCATCAGCTTCATCCAGTACCACGTATTTGATCTGTTCAAGATTGATCGCTTTTCTTTCGATCAGGTCAATCAACCTTCCCGGGGTAGCCACTACTATCTGCACACCTCTTTTCAGGTCGCGGATCTGTAACCCGATAGAAGCTCCTCCATACACAGCCACCACCGAAACACCCGTCATGTATTTTTTAAAGAGCTCTACTTCTTTTACAATCTGCAGGCAGAGTTCCCTTGTAGGACAAACCACCAGTGCCTGCGGATACTTAGCTGCCGCATCAATAATATGGAGCAAAGGCAGACCAAAGGCTGCTGTTTTGCCCGTTCCCGTTTGTGCAAGGCCAATAAAGTCCTTGGTACCACTAAGCAATATGGGTATTGCCTGTTCCTGTATTGTGGTTGGGTTCACATACCCCAACTCGTCCGTTGCCTGAATCAACCTTGCATCAATTCCCAACGCTTCAAATGTCGTCATGTATTAAAAAATTTGCGGCAAAGGTACTTTTTATATGCCTCTTTGCCTGTTTTTTGTTTGAAACCCAACAGCAGCAAGTATTTCAGCTGTTGTTGCGTCGCACACGTGTACTTCCTTTCCGCTTATCAGCTTTGATTGGCGAATTGGCGGATTACGGATTGGCGAATTGCTAATCAATAGCTTTTCAATCCGCCAATCCGCAATTCGCCAATCCGTTAATTATTTCAAAATCCTCCTGATCCCATTTGCTTTCTCAATCAATTCACCTAAATATTCATAGTTTTCTTTCTCTAAGCAGGCTTTAAACTTGCGTAGCTGGGCAATATGTTCATTCAGCACATCCAACACATTATCTTTATTCTGCATAAAGATGGGTACCCACATGGCCGGGTTGGATTTTGCCAAACGAACCGTACTTTCAAAACCACCACTGGCCAGTTCAAAAATGGCATCCTCTTCTCTTTCTTTCTCCAGAACGGTGTTTGCCAGCGCAAATGAGGTGATATGAGAAATATGACTCACATATGCCACGTGCACATCATGATCGTCTGCATTCATGTATACCAGGTGCATGCCTAACAGGTTGTAGACCTTTTCTACCAGTGCTACTGCATCTGCATCGCTATCTTCTTTGCTGCAGATCACTGCAGCTTTGTCTTCAAAAGCGCCTTTCACTGCTGCTTCCGGGCCACTGTATTCTGTTCCCCACATGGGGTGGGTAGCTACAAATCTTCCACGATGCGGGTTTTTAGCTGCAGATTCGCAGATTATTTTTTTGGTAGAGCCCACATCCATCACCACCTGTTTGTCTACTATGTCTAAAATTGACGGCAACAATCCTTCTGCTGTGTTGATGGGTGTTGCCAGAATTACCAGGTCGGCCTGTTTCACGGCCTTTTCCAGTTCCATGATCTCATCTACCAGGCCCAATGCCAATGCTTTTTCTGCATGCGCAGGGTTAGCTTCCACGCCAATGATCCTGTCGGCAAATCCTTTCTCCCGCAGGGTTAATACCATGGAACCTCCGATTAGACCGACACCTATAACTGTAATTGTCATATTACTTGTAATTAAGCATTAGTAATTCTCCTTATCGCCTCTTCAAACTTTTCTATACTGCCACATAAACTTACCCTTATATATCCATCACCTGCATTACCAAATATTCCGCCGGGGGTAATAAATACGTTTGCGTTATATAAAACATGATCGCTCAGTTCGTATCCGTTTTTATACTTCGCGGGTATTTTTGCCCATACAAACAGGCCTACCTGTTTTTTTGAAAACTCGCAATTAAGCAAGGTGAGTAGTTCAAATACTTTCTCTCTGCGTTCGGCATAAACAGCGTTAATACTGTCATACCAGTCTTTTCCAAGACTTAAAGCCTTTGCTGCTGCGAGCTGCAGAGGAAGGAACATACCACTGTCCATATTGCTTTTAAAACGCAACACTTCTTCTATACGTTCTTTGGCGCCACAAAGCATCCCTACCCGCCAGCCTGCCATGTTCTGGCTTTTGCTTAACGAATTCAGTTCAACAACCACTTCTTTTGCACCATCAATGCTTAATAAACTTTCCGGTGTTTCGTTTAAGATGAAACTATACGGGTTATCATGGCAGATCAGAATGTTATGTTTCTTGCCAAAAGCAACAATCTTTTCGAACAATGCTTTGGTAGGCATTTGCCCGGTAGGCATATGGGGATAGTTAACCCATAATAATTTCACTTTACTGAGATCTGTTTTCTCCAGCGCATCAAAATCAGGGCCCCAGTGATTGGCCTCTGTTAATTCATAAGGAACCGGTTTGCCACCGGCAAGTTTTACCGCGCTGCTGTAAGTGGGATAGCCGGGGTTAGGTATCAATGCTTCGTCACCATCATTCAGGTAGGTCATGCAGATATGCATCACACCTTCCTTGCTGCCTATTAGTGGTAATACTTCAGTATTGGGATCAAGCTGTACATGATACCATTTACTGTACCAGTCTGCAATCGCATTTCTTAACACGGGCGAGCCTTTGTAACCCTGGTAGGCGTGTGTGTTGGGCTTTGCAGCTTCTTCCTGCAAAACTTTGATCACATCAGGGTGCGGTGGCAGGTCGGGACTACCAATACCAAGGTTGATAATGTTCTTACCTTGTTTATTCAGCTCATCTATCTCTCTCAGTTTCTGAGAAAAATAGTATTCGCCAATACCTTCCAGTCTTTTTGAAGTTACCATTTCCATATGTTATCCTTTTACAACTTTTCCTTTTTTATAAACGCCAAAGATCTTTACGTTATTGGTTAGGGAGCTGATAGATTCCAGAACCGTATCAAATTGCTTACGTGTATCAAATTCCAGATCAGCATAAAACCCGTATTTGAAATTGCTGCCGGGTATAGGCATGCTCTGGAGTTTGCTCAAATTAATACCACCATCTGCTATCTGTTGTAATACTTTAGCCAATATCCCCCTTGAGTGGTTGGTTTGAAAATAGATGGATGCTTTGTCTGCATTTGCCATCTCCACTGCCTCGTTCTCTCTCTTCAGCACCAAAAAACGTGTTACATTATTTTTTAGTGTATGAATGTTTGGAGTGATCACATCCAGTTCATACAATTCGGCGGCCAGTTTACTGGCAATAGCTGCTACATGTTTACTTCTATGCTGGTGAATATGTTTGGCACTTAAGGCGGTGTCTTCTGATTCAATTAATTTCCAGTCGTATTTTTCCAGGTAATCAAGACACTGCAATATGGCCATTGGGTGGCTATGCACTTCTTTAATATCACTCAGTTTAACCCCCGGGTTCACCAACAAATTCTGACTGATGGATAAATAAACCTCCCCTATCACTTTCAGTTTACTTTTTTGCAGCAGGTTATAATTGGGAAGTATGCTGCCTGCAATTGAATTTTCAATTGCCATGATACCGCCGGCAGACTGTTTTTTATCGTGCGCAATTCTAACCAGGTCGCGGAAAGTGGCGCAGGGAATCACTTCTACCTGTTTACCAAAAAAATGCCTGGCCGCTACCTGGTGAAAACTTCCTTCGTAGCCCTGGATGGTAATCCCCCCCTGCCCCTTAGAGGGGGAGTTAGAAATAATTTTTTCAGTTGTATCCGTTATCGTCTTCATATTCATCTTCCTTTTTATTCCCCCTTCAGGGGGTTAGGGGGTAAAAAAAATCCCGGCCTTTTTGGCCGGGATTGTATTTTAATTTTGTTTTCGCTTTTTATGCTTTGGCAAATACTTCCCGGCTTCTTTTTTCAAAGAAGAAATAAAAGAAAAAGTAAAAAGTATTTGCAATGATTGTTTTCATTTCATGTCAAATATAGTTATTGATCAGATTCAAAAAACAATTTTGAAAAAATTATTAAGCTAACAAACCTTCGTTTTCGGTCGGGACGCTAAAGCGGCCTGAACGATAAAGCAACTTATAAGAAATAGAAAATGAGGTATGGGGATTAGTTGCCAGGCTCTGCTAAAGCGGCCTGAACGATAACCCAGGGATCAATAGAAAATAATATTTAAGCGCAGAGAATAGTTACCAGGTCGCTTTTTTAGCCTCCCGGCAAAAAAAAAGCCCCTCCGTGGAAACGGAGCGGCCTCTAACGATTGCTTGCCATATGAAAAAAAGTTTAATAGCTGTTCCTGACCGGCAAGCGAAGTCCCCCTCGGGGTCTTACGCACTTAAGCTAAACTAAAATTACTTCTTAGCAGCTGTGTCAGCTTTAACTGTGTCAACAGCAGCTTTAGCAGCAGTATCAACAGTAGCTTTTGCAGAATCTACAGTTGCAGTAGAGTCAGCTTTAACTTCTTTGTTTTCACCAGAACCGCAGGCAGCAAAAGCGCCCAGAGCTAATACGAATAACAGCTTTTTCATTTTTTTGTGTGTTTTGAAGTGAGTGATTTTAGTATTAATACCAGCAGGTAATAAAAGGTAACCCGGGATAGCAGATATTTTTAAAAAAATTATTTTAGGCCTATTTTGGGTTACTTTTGACCCCTCTCCAGTATTAAATGTACAGATAGTGAAAGTTGATACTAACGAACAAGCATTACTGAAAGGACTGGCTCTTAATGACTCAAAGGCCGTTGAGACCATCTACAAGGATAATTTTCCTATGGTTCAGGCTTTCATTCTGCAGAACAATGGCTCTTATGACGACGCCAGGGATATTTTTCAGGAAGCGATGATTGCGCTGTATGAGAAAGCACAAACCGAATCATTTGTCTTAACCTGTCAAATTAAAACTTATGTATATTCCATATGCAGGCGTTTATGGCTTAAACGATTACAACAACTTGGTAGATATTCGAACCAGGTTGATAACCTGGATGAAACAGTCCCGGTTGAAGAAGATCTTGAAATACACGAAAAACGCAACGCTGAGTTTGCGATAATGGATCGGGCAATGAATAGTCTGGGGGAACCGTGTAAGAGTTTATTGGAAGGGTATTATCTTAAAAAAATGGGGATGCAGGAGTTGGCCGCCGAATTTGGCTACACCAACGCAGATAATGCCAAGAACCAGAAATACAAGTGTTTGATGCGGCTGAAGAAATTATTCTTCTCGCAATATAATATCGGAGATTAATATCATGGATGACATTTTACTCTTAGAAGCGATCGAAAGATACCTGATCGGCGACATGGATGCCGCTGAAAGGGAGTATTTTGAAACGCTGCGGAAAAATACCCCTGAGATAGACCAGATGGTGGTTGAACACAGCATGTTCCTTCACCAGATAGATGTTTATTCAGCCCATCGCAACCTCAAGCAAAGTTTGCAGGAGGCACATGCCAAATTATTAGATCGTGGCGAATTATATGAAGGTGGTGAATTAAGCACCAGGGGCCGCGTAATACAGCTTTGGAACAAATACAAAAGGGTTACCGCCATTGCAGCCTCTGTAGGAGGAGTGATAGCACTGGTGATCAGCGGTTTGGCTATTTACTTTTCTCCGGTTGTAAATGGCAGCCAGATAGAACAATTAAGCAAAGCGATAGAAGTTATTAAAAAGAACCAGCAATACCAGGGCACCTTAATTAACGAGGTAAAAAGTAAGATTCCTGAAAATGCAAAGCTGATCAGCGGTGGCTCAGGATTCCTGATCGATGCCAAAGGATATATCATTACCAATGCACACGTATTAAAAGGATCCGGTGCAGTGGTGGTTAACAGCAAGGGACAGGAGTTTAACGCTATTATTGCAAATGTTGATGTAGAGAAAGACCTTGCCATACTGAAGATTGATGACCAGGATTACACTCCGTTGAAATCACTCCCATACAGTATCCGCAAAACGAATACTGAAATGGGTGAACAGATATTTACCTTAGGTTACCCACGTAACGACATCGTTTACGGAGAAGGCTACCTGAGTGCCCGTACCGGCTACAACAGCGACTCTTTAACTTATCAGTTACAGATCAGCGCTAACCCGGGTAACTCCGGCGGACCGGTATTTAATAATAACGGAGAAGTAATTGGTGTATTAAGTACCCGCCAGGCACAGGCTGAAGGAGTTGCTTTTGCTGTAAAATCAAGGAATATCTATCGTATGGTAGATGAGCTGAAAAAAAGTGATACTTCTATCGAAAAAATAAAACTGCCCGTTCGCTCTTCTTTAAAAGGTATTGAAAGAAAACAACAGATCTCTAAAGTGGAAGACTGTGTGTTTTATGTAAAAGCTTTCAAAAAATAAGAAATTCAGTTTGGTTTTTGGTTCAATATTAAAGTCCTGCATTTATGCGGGACTTTTTTGTTACCGGAGTGCAGGATTTGATACCTTATAAAACGTATTGTACAATTGAAATTAGTTGGCCCTCTGCGTAAACTCTTTTATTCTGCGGCGGTGAAAGCCCCTTGCTTAATCGCCAATTTGCTTTAATCAACTGATTCAATTCACCGCAGAGAACAGGAGATGCAGAGAAAGCGCAGAGAAACTTTCATTTAACCCTGCATATTTTAATAGTAACCCACGTAAACCATTCAGCTATATCAGGCCCATAAAGCTTTCGGGTATTCACCAGATGAAACAAGCTCATTAATACTTGCCTGAACACCTGGTGCATCTTCTTTATAAGTTACACCAAACCATTTAGCCGAAGTAGGGATCACTTTTACAACCCCTTTGCCGGATTGAATAAAGTATTTGGTAACGGTAGGTAAAAAGAACTCAGATTTTGGTTCATTCATATGCTTATCCAGAAAATCGCTGAACTGCGTTTCACAAAGACCAATAAACCCGGGCGCATAACAGAGAAAGTTCATACTTACTAAGCTGTCTTCCGATACCTCGTGTAATCCTGAAGTATCTTCATAAGATACTTTGCCATTGTCTCCACGAAAAATACTGGTTCGTTCGTTAATATCTGTCAGGTTGTGATTGGCATCCACCTCGCATACCCCCCTGCTCACGCTGCCATTATCACTCAAAGTGTTTTTCAATTCATATCCAACAATACAATAAGTCTGTTCATTACACTGTGAGGTTAAAAACCGGCAGGCTTTTACAAATGCATCGCGGCCATAATAATCATCCGCATTGATCACTGCAAAAGGTTCATTCACTTTTCCTTTACAGCAAAGTACCGCGTGGGCAGTGCCCCATGGTTTGGTTCTGTCAGCAGGAATAGTTCTTCCATCGGTAAAAGAATGCAAATGCTGGTAAACATAGTCTGTAGGAATCCTGCCTTTCAGCTTAGGCTCGAATATAGCTTTGAAATTTTCAGCAAATTCTTCCCTTATAATGAAAACAACTTTTCCAAATCCGGCACGAATGGCATCGTAAATTGAATAATCCATGATAGTTTCGCCTGAGGGGCCGAAAGACTGTATTTGCTTCATACTTCCGTATCTGCTGGCCATTCCCGCGGCTAAAATAACAAGTGTCGGTTTCATGTTCTATATTTAAAATCCAAAGGAACGTGAAGGTAATAAATAGTTCGTATGAATACCTATTTACAGGATAGCAGGCTGGATAAGTTAACAGGGTTTTCGGGTAATTCAATCGCGGTAGACATACTTCGGACTGACCTGATTCACCCGGTAGTAAGCGGTAACAAATGGTTTAAGCTGCGTTATTACCTGGAAGAAGCCATTGCCCTGAAAAAAGAAAGAATAGTCAGTTTTGGCGGAGCGTATTCCAATCATATTGTAGCAACAGCTTTTGCCGCAAGAGAAGCGGGACTAAAAAGCATGGGAATTATCAGGGGCGAAAAAGCAGAGCAACTTAGTCATACCCTTGTTCATGCAGCTTCTTACGGGATGGAACTTGTATTTGTTGAACGCAGCGCCTATCGCGATAAGCAGTCCATTATGGAACAATACAATTTGCCCGGCTCTTATTGGGTGAATGAAGGTGGCTATGGAAAAACAGGTGCAAAAGGAGCAGCCGGGATGCTTGATTTTCCTAATAGTGATTTGTATACACATATTCTGTGTGCAACAGGCACAGGCACGATGATGGCAGGGCTCATCAAAGCTGCTCAACAACACCAGGAAGTAATAGGCATCAGTGTGCTGAAAAATCATTTCTCATTAGAAGCAGAGGTGAAAAGTTTACTGGAAGAATCTGAGAGGCTGAAGAAGTTTTCGTTTATCCATGGCTACCATTTTGGAGGATATGCCAAACACCCGGAAATACTGCTCAGCTTTATGAAAGAGACCTGGGAAAGCTGGCAATTACCGACAGACATCGTATACACATCCAAATTGCTTTTTGGGGTGAAGGACCTGATCAATAAAAATCATTTCCCCCGGGGAAGCAGGCTCCTGGTTATTCACAGTGGCGGACTACAGGGTAATCTTTCACTTCCGCTTAACACATTACCATTTTAATTGCATTCAGGATTTTATATTTGTATCGAATGAAGCCTGCTACCCGATTTTCTGTTTATCTACTTGGTTTGTTGTTACCTATCCTTGGTAGCGCACAAAAACCATTGCCTGATTTTTCTGTGAGAGAACTCACTAAAGGAAAAATACAGGTTAGCTGGAACAACCCTTACCCTTCCTGCATACAATTGGCTGTTCAACGATCTACTGACAGCAGCAAAAATTTCAGAACTATATTTTCAGCCCAGTCGCCTGAACTGCCTTCTAATGGATTTGTTGACAACCGGCCACCGGCAGCAAACAAATGGTATTACCGGATATTTTATGTTTTGCAAGGCGGCGACTATTATTTTTCGAAAGTTGTTGCATTTGCATCAACAGCAGTGCCGATAATGATAGAAGAACCGGATATTAAAACCTCACCCAAACCTGAACCAAAAATTAAGATAGACCTTGTAAGTATCTATTTAAAAAAATCAGAAATATTCAGGCTCCCACGGGAAGAATATAAAAAATTCAGAGATTCGATCAATACCAAAACAAAAGACGGATTACGTAAGATCACTGATAATAGTGTGGAATGGAAGCCATCCGAAAAAAAATCTAAAAAAGAACTGATCATTGTTTTCAGGAAAGATGGGATGGTCAGAACGTTTTCAAAGAAGGCATATCAGCAATTCAAAGACTCTGTAATTTATCAAACAAGAGATACGTTATTTGCTGTTGACGACAGGTATAAGGCATTACACCTGTTTGTGCCAAAGCAGAAAGAGCATATCAGCATTTACAGAAATGACAGCCTTTTAATGCAGGTTGAAAATCTGTTGTATAAAAAGTTCAGGGATTCTATCTCATTTAAAACAAAAGACACCCTTTACCAGATCAATAACAGCCGCGTAGATATCCACTCCTTTGTACCTAAATATGTATGGAAGCCTTCTGTTTATGTGTATACCAACGCGCAGGGTTATGTAAGCATCTCATTGCCATTGGCCCGGCAGCATAAATACCATATCATATTTTATGATGATGATGGCTCTGAACTATTCCGCATTAAAACGATCAGGGAAACAGAACTTGTATTGGATAAAGCCAATTTTATCCATGCCGGCTGGTTTAGTTTCGACTTATTTGAAAATGATAAGCTGATAGAGAAGAGTAAATTTCAACTGCAGAAAAATTAAAGACAATTTATCCTGCCAGGCTGCAACCAAATACTTTTTCAAAATTATTTCTGACTTTTTGTTTTACTTCTTCCATGGGCAGCTCTCTTCCCAGTTCTTTTTGCAATGAGGTAACCTGTTTATTTTCTATCCCGCAGGGAACAATAAAACTAAAATAGTCCAGATCGGTATTAATATTAAATGCAAACCCATGCATGGTAATCCATCTGCTGCATTTGATGCCCATGGCGCAGATCTTGCGTTCCTTTCCTTTGATGGAAGGATCTATCCAAACACCTGTTTCACCCTTACTCCTTTCTCCCTGCAGTCCGTACTCTGCCATTGTAAGAATAATCACTTCTTCCAGGCTTCTCAAAAACCAGCCAAGGTCTGTTTTAAATTTTTCAAGATCAAGTATTGGGTACCCAACTAACTGGCCCGGACCATGAAATGTAATATCTCCTCCACGGTTAATATGAAAATAATCGATCCCTCTGCGGGTTCTTTCTTCTTCTGTAATCAATACATTACCCGCATCGCCATTTTTACCAAGTGTGTATACGGGTGAATGTTCTACAAATAACAAATGGCTGGTGGTATCTTCCAGATCAACAGCATTGGGCACATTACCAGCCAAACGCAAGGCAGTTTTTGCCTCTGTATTCTTCTTCAGAAGCTGTTCCTGGTAATCCCATATTTCTTTATAGGGTCTGAAACCAAGGTCTTCAAATAACACTTCCTTTTGCATGGGGCGAAATTAAGCAGAAATCTGTCTATAGCGGATAGACTGCCACATGAAAACAGGTTTTTGCCGGATTTACTGTTAGTTACCGTGGACTGTTGCCCCTTGGCTGCTGACTATCCCCCCAAACCGTTATTTTTGCCCGATGCAGGATGATATTGATAATCTTACGGAAGATAATACCTCAGAAACCTTATACGAGCGTAAAACCTTTACCATTGACAGGGGCCAGGAGCCGCTGCGCATTGATAAATGGATACAGATGCACGTGGAAGGTGTTACCCGAAACAAAGTGCAGCAAGGTATTGAAGCAGGTTTTGTAACGGTGAACGGCAAAATTGTTAAGAGCAACTATAAAATAAAACCGGGTGATGAATTATTACTCCTGAGCCTGATTAACCCGGAGCATACCATTCTGAAACGGGAAAATATTCCGTTGAATATTGTGTACGAGGATGACGCCGTGCTGGTACTTAACAAACCGGCCAATATGGTGGTCCATCCGGGTGTTGGTAATTTTAGCGGCACATTATTGAATGGCGTTGCTTATTATCTTGAACAACAAAACCCGAATATTGACGAAGATGCCCTTCCAAGATTTGGCCTGGTGCATCGTATTGACAAAAACACTACCGGCCTGCTGGTAGTTGCCAAAACGCCTGATGCAGCCGCACATCTTGCCAAACAATTTTATAGTCATACCGTAAAACGTAAATACGCTGCATTAGTATGGGGAGATATGGAAAATGATGAAGGAACCATTACCGGTCATATTGCACGCCACCAGCAACACCGCAAGATGTTTGATGTATATCCTGAAGGCGAAACAGGCAAACATGCGGTTACCCATTACAAAGTGATTGAGCGGTTTAATTATGTAACATTGGTAGAATGTATTCTGGAAACGGGCCGTACCCACCAGATACGTGTTCACATGAAACATATTGGTCACACTCTGTTTAACGATTGGGAATATGGTGGCGATAAAATATTAAAAGGCACTATTTATTCTAAATACAAACAGTTTGTTGACAACTGCTTTGCTGTTTGCCCGCGCTGCGCATTACATGCAAAAACACTTGGTTTTATACACCCGGTAACACAAAAAGAAATGCTGTTTGAATCTGAGCTGCCGGATGATATGAAAAATGTGATCGAAAAATGGAGAGGCTATATTCAGAGCCGGAAAGAGTAATATCACCTGAGGATAACTACCCAACCTGATTGAACTGGTGTTCCTATATTCAGGTCAATCAGGTAATAATACGTGCCAACGGGAAGCGGTTTGCCATTCAGTGTACCATCCCATGTTTTACTAACCGCCTTTGCTTCAAAAACAACTCTTCCACTCCTGCTAAACACACGTACGAATGCCAGTGGATAGGTATCTAAGTTTTGAATGATCCAGGTATCATTGATCCCGTCTCCATTAGGAGAAAATATATTCGGGATTCGAAGTTTCTTATAGACACGCACAAATGCATCATCAGATTCAACAGCACAGCCTAACCCCGATGCTGCATATAAAGTGTAAACAGTATTGTCTGCCGGGTTTACAACGGGTGTAACTGTATGACTGTTTTGAATATATGAATCAGGCAACCAGTAAATATCAACCGGGGTTCCCCTGATTGTTCCGTTTAGTAAAACCGTATCCCCTTCAAAGATGGCTTTATCGGGACCGGCATTTACAATCAGTTTTTTGAACACATTAACAAGCACCTGCGCCGAATCTTTGCATCCATACTGATTAGCAACAACCACCTTATAAGTGGTTGTATCAACCGGCGATGCTATTGGGTTGGCTGAAGAGCTATCAGACAATCCCGATGCCGGTGTCCATACATAGGTTAGTCCGCCAGATGCAGAAAGAGCCATGCTGCTTCCCTCACACATATTGCCACCGGCGCTTACAACAGCTTTTGTGCCCGGAAATACGGCAATATGAAATGAATCTGTTCTTGAACAAGCGGCATCAGTTTTAACCAATACTGTATACAGGCCCGAGTCGGCATTAGTAACATTATATAAAAAAGGATTTCGCACCTGCGAATTAAATCCGTTTGGCCCAGACCACTGGTATGTAAAAGCTGTGCCATCAACCGCTTCCAGTCTGAAATCACTACCCGTACAGCCCATTAGATTCTTTGCATTAGTAATATCAGGCAGCGGGTTTACATTGATGACAGTAACATTGGATGCAATACGGCATGAAACAGAACTAAAATTTCCTGCTTCTGCCATTACCGCCCTGTATTGAAAACTGCCCCCACCTGTAGGTTTTCTTGTATAGTTCAGTGATTTTTCGCCTGCGATATCTTTCCATGTTTTACCTGTATCGGTGCTTATCTGCCATTGAACTACAGGCAAACTATAATTAGAAGGGAAACTGGTAGTGAATAAAAAAGAAGATTTATTATTCTCGCAAATATCTATTAATGGCTGCACCAAATTATTAACTGTTGCTGTAATGGTTGAGCCACAGGGTCTGAACGTGATATCATCCAACATCAGATCATTTCCACACCCTCCCTTGCTGTTATTGGAAATGCGCAGCACCACTTTGTCTGAGCCTGCCGGCATTGTAAAAAAAGTGCCGAACTGTTTCCAGGTTTTCTCATTTCCGGAAGCTATATCGCCGGAATTAAATTGTTGCAGTACTTTTCCTGAAACGGTTTCAATTTTAAATGTAAGATTGGGTTTAATACCCGCTCCGCCACAGGAAGTAGGTTTTAATACATTACATACCCATGCAGCCAGTTCATAAACAGTATTACCACATAATCCGCCTACTGTGTCTACATAAAAATCGCTGGGCTCAATAGAAGCGTTGATCAGCATGTACCTTCCGCCAATATCACGGGTATGATCTCCTGCAAGTAAAAACCAGCCATTACCAAAACAGCCTAACGATAAATTAGTAATGGTGTATTCCCCGTCGTTCGGACAACCACTTTTCGTATAGGATAGATTAGTTACACCTGCCCTGAGTGGACCTGCAGGTGACTGATCATTCCCGAATGTGATATTCACCACAGGATCACCTAAACTCCCGTTACATAGTTGTCCGTGCACATGAAAGCAGGTAAGTACCAGCAGGAATAATGAGAATAATTTTTTTTTCATGTAAGGCACAGGTATCAAACACGGGCAGTATAATGGAATTAAGACTTAGCTATCTAAATTACGAATAATTGGCTCCGGTTTAGCAAACTCATATTTTGACATTCGGCAATAAAAAATCCAGGTTACAGGCAATTGCTGCCTTTAGTAACCTGGATTCTATAATTACCTCGTTGTGCTTTAAACACATAGTTACATAGGTTAGGAAACAGGGCATATAGTTTAAAAGCTCTGTGAAACTCCAAATCTCTGTGCGCTCCGTGTTTTAAAAAACTGATGCAGTATAACGTGTTTTTTTTAACACAGAGAACTCAGAGGAAAAGAGTTTCACAGAGGGTTAATAGGCACAAACCCAGTGTAAACCTCCTGCTCGCAGAGATGTTAGAAATTTGTGTTAATTAACTCAAACAGCTTCTAAATAACCCGCAACCTATTTCTTTTTCGTTGCCCTGCTGGTTAATTCGGCAATCGGCATAGCAATCATACGACCTACGGGTTTATTGCCTTTATAACTGATCACCTTTAACATCACTGCATCTTTCGGTGAAATTAATGGCTCGGTGTATTTTGGATAGAACCTGTCGGGAAAACTGTTATCAAAACTGTAATACAGATCCAGTCCTTCTACTTCTTTATCTAATTGAATTTTCAGTTTTTTATCTGCTGTTATGCTTGGGGTAAATTCGGGATCATAAACACTTGGTGCATATTTCATCTCAGCCACATCAAAGCGTTCAAAATGTTTCTCCACTTTTGAGAAGAAATGGTTCCAGTTCTTTTTTTCTTTTGGAGACCATAATGATTCGGCTATTGCAAACCCCCTTGGCCATGTCATATACTGCTGGTGACGCATATTGTATACCTGCTCTGTCCATAAATTAGCCTGGCCGCCTTTAATATACTTTGCATCTACCCCATCAGGTACCGGCTCAAACTCATAAGCTTTGTTTAAGCGGAGCGATGCATAGATATGTGGTTCTATAACAGGATCGCTTTGCATGTAATCGAGATAGGCATAAGTGGTAGGACTCATTACCACATCGTGTTTCATTTTTGCGGCCTCAATACCTCCTTTTACACCACGCCAGCTCATTACAGCAGCGCTCGGTGCCAATCCGCCTTCTAATATTTCATCCCATCCCATGAACTTCTTGCCTTTTGATTCTACGATCTTCTCCAATCTTTTTTCAAAATAGCTTTGCACTTCTTCCATCGTTTTCAATCCTTCACGCTGCATCAGTTGTTTGATCGCATCTGTTTTCTCCCAATAATTTTTAGGGCACTCATCACCGCCCACATGGATGTATTCAAATGGGAAAAGTTCTGCAACCTGTGTCATTACCTTATCAAGAAATTCATATACTTTTTCATTGGCAGGACAAAGTGTATTATCAACCATTGCAATGGGTGGAGCGCCGTGCGACCAGTCCATAATTTCTTCGCCAGATCTTACGCGATAGGTATTTGCTTCGGGTGTGCAGGATAATTCAGGATAAGAAACCACCGCAGCAAGGCTATGTCCGGGAACATCTATTTCAGGTAAGATATCTACGAAACGGTCTTTGGCATATTTCACCAGTTCTTTAATATCTTCCTGGGTATAAAAGCCGCCAAAGTCTTTGGGCTCATCAGGTGTTGGAGCAGAGAAGGTGCCGAAGTAACCTATTTTCTTAACATTCCACGCACCTACTTCTGTTAATTTAGGCAGGCCTTTAATTTCAAGGCGCCAGCCTTCATCATCTGTTAAATGCAGGTGCAGCAGGTTGTATTTATAGCGAACCATATCATCTATAAATTGCTTTACTTCTGCTTTGGTAAAGAAATGGCGCGATACATCAAACATCAGTCCGCGCCAGCCGAATCTTGGCACATCAGTGATCTCTACAACAGGTACTGTCCATTGTACATTCTTAGCAAGTGTTTTACCTTCTATTTCTTTTGGGAATAGTTGCAATAGTGATTGAACACCATAAAATATTCCGGCAGGCTTATTGGCAGTGATTACAATGCTTTTTGCTGTAACCGATAAACGGTAGCCTTCCTTCCCTATCAACTCATCATTTGCTTTGTTGAGTACAAAACGGATGGTGGCATCAGCAGATGCATTTACTATAGAAACTTTACTGCCTGCAATAGCCGATAAGCGGTCTTTTACCAGAGCTACTGTTTGCTTTAATTCCGGTTGTGTACCTGCTTCAATAATAACAGCAGCAGGCAATTTAAAATAACCGGAACCTTGTTTAACCGAAACCGGTTCCGGTATAATAGCAATGTCTTTTTTCTCTGTTTGTGCGTTTGAATTCAGGCAAAATAAAATGCCTAAAAATGCGACTGTCTTTTTCATGGGGCTTTCGTTTGGTTGTTATTTATCGTTATTAATTGAGGGATTTAAAGTTACTTCTTATAAATTTCATTAACAGTTTGAAACCGTTATTTTTGATAATACTTTAACCAGAAAACATTCATCATCTATGCCATATACTATCCGGGCCATTATATTTGATCTTGACGGAGTAATTGTTGATACCAACCCTGCCATTGAATCTTTCTGGAAAAGCTGGACCGACAAAGAAGGCATAACACTAACCGAACCATTGATGCGCGAATGGGTACACGGTCGTAAGGTAACCGACACACTCAGTGGGCTGTTTGCGCATGTTACAGATGAACGAAAAGAAGAGATCCGCGAATCGGCCTATCTTTTCGACCAAAGCATGAACCCTGATGCTATTACTGGTGTAGTTAATTTTATCAATTCGCTTTCCCTGCTGCAACTGCCTGTTGGCATCGTTACCAGTTCACATCATTCGCGTATGTGGGATATGCTGGAAAAATTATCTATCGAAAATCAATTCACCCATTTTGTTACGGCACATGATGTTACCCGTGGCAAACCGCATCCCGAACCCTATTTAACCATGAGCGGCAAGATGGACATTCCTGCATCGCATTGCCTTGTTTTTGAAGATGCGATCAGTGGTATACAATCTGCTACTGCCGCAGGTATGCATTCAATAGGCATTGGAAATAATGCTGCTATGAATGACCTGTTGCAATATGGCGCCAAAGATGTGATCCCTGATTTTACAGGTATCCGTATCAATCAAAGAACTTTTACAACAATTAATGGCATTGGTTTTATTGTCTGATTAGCCTTACAATGCTGCCATACCCATTAGAAAGAAAACAATAACATGATCAATGATATCCTGTTATTGTTTTATGGAATATTTCTTTTATCATTTTATTTCAAAACCCTGTCTACAATAAGCTGACCTACTTTTTTACCCTGATCGGCGCCAACATCCACCCCTGTTCTGTAGTGAATACCCCCATATACGCGACTGATAGACGCTTCTGCAGCCGCTTCCTGGAATGAATTAAAATGCCGCTGCATTCCTATGTACCGGAGATCACTGGTATCCTGGAAAGCAAACTTATCGCCGTACAAATGCGCCAATACCATTGAAGCAGAAGCAGTGATAGAACTATGTCCGCTGGTATATTCAGGAAAAGGTGGTGTTTGTAAGAATGGCACCCATCCTTTATCAATATGCTCATTGATCACGGTTACCGGGCGCACCACACTGCTTCTGTATTTCTCGTCCCAACAGGAAATAAACGCATCATATAAAGCAATCGCTGTCATCAGATAGCCTTGCGCAGTTTTTACGGCATCAGCTTTTGATTCTTTGGCTGCAATGGCAGCAATACCCATCCAGTGACCGCCGGGCGTAATTTTTTTGTTACCAAACATCATATGCCCTGAATGCTCGATCACAAATGGATTATCGTCCCAATACTTTGCAATGGTTGTTTGTTCTTCAGTTAAGTTTCTTCCGATATCATATACTTCTTTCGCCCCTTTAAAGAAGGCGCTATTGGTATCTATACTGTATTGAGGAGGGCGAACAGGCATGAACTGTGAGGCAGAATCAAGTACCATCGGCTTCATGGTATTCCAGCACCATTCTATGCCATCAAGGTAATCGGGAGGCGTGGGGTGCCATTTACCGGGGTCATTACTGCCAAGGTATTTGGGTTTGCCCCTCGACTGTACATAGCCATCGGCCATAGCTCTCACTAAAACTGTTTTACCAATTGAATCGCCCAAAGCAATTGAGCGGCTATAGGTATCATCATCTAATGCATGCCTGAATTTTTCAAGGGCCGCATTTTCGTATGGCTTAAGTGAGTCAAGCGAAAAAATCACTTTATGTACCACAGTAAAAAAAGCCCTGGTTGCAGCCAATGCAAAATCATACTTTTTATCTTTCTCCGGCTCAGGCATCGGCTTAAATCCTTTCAGCTTTGCAGCGATGGAAGGAGAGCCAGGTTTTGAAAAACGGATCGCTTCATACGAAGCCAGCGATGAGTATACATAAATGCGGCTGCTTACAGGCGGTGTAAACATATCGTAGATAATGATCTGTGTTAACTGGTCCTGGTTGTTATGCAATATTTCAGCCTCATTAATCTGCTTGTCCTTTTTATTACCACAGGATGCAGAAAAAACAAGAATGAGCAACAGCATCAGCCATGATTCAACATACTTTTTCATATAGATCGTTTTTATTAATTTAACTGTATCCGTCGGGTATTACCACGAACATCTTTTATCTCAAGTCCTTTTACATCCTTACCAACAGCAATAAACCGGCCCGATTGCGACAGGAAAGAGGCCCCGAAATAAAGTTCCTGTTTTTGTTTCCTGCCATCAGTAAAATACAATGTTGCACTAACATCTGCAGGCGTTACAGCAAATGTTCTGGTATTTTGTTTTAACTGAAATACTTTTAATGGGCCTCTGTTCTGGCTTCCGGCCAACAGGCATTCGCCGTTTTTATTTCTTAGTTGTACCATCGCCTTACCATTGCCGGGCAGGAAGATCCCGCTTTGCAGGATAGACAGCGCTTTAAAATTTCCTTTACCATCTCCTTTCAGCATCAGGCCATTCAATGCATCGTATCGTCCAACAGATACTTCTGTTCCGTAATCATTTCCATTAATTACCACATCAAGATTACCGTCTCCATCATAGTCGCCTGCTGCCATCCCATTTAAAGTAGAGAACTGTGCCTGTTGCGGTAAAGGCAGCATGGTAAATTTTCCATTACCATCATTACGCAAATAAACAGATTCAAAATGATTGGCTTCCAGCCTCAGGGCAGATGTAAACTGCTCTGGCGTGAACAGTTTATCTATAGTTGCTTCCGCATAGGTTTTATAATTCTGAAAACGGGTACGCATACCGATCATCTGTTTCACAATATCATCGCGTGTTTGCGCAGGATATTCTTTTTTCTCTCCATTCTTATCAGGCAGGAATAAAGAAGGGAACGCATCATAGCTGCCATTCTTATCAAAATCTGCTGCCGTAATATGAACAGGATATTTTTCGCTGGCACGGTAAAAAGAATTCAATCCCATATTACCAACGATGTAATCAATATCGCCATCATTATCAAAATCGCCAGGCGCAATGGTATTCCACCATCCTGTTTGTTTATTTATTCCGGTTCCGGCTGTTACATTTTTAAATACACCTTTCTCGTTTTTTAAAAAGGTAACAGGCATCCATTCGCCGGCTAGTACCAGGTCTGACCAGCCATCATTATCAAAATCCGTAAATACGGCGTCGCATACCAAACCAATATTCTTCAGGTCTTTAGCTACCCTATCCGTAACATCCGTAAACTTAATATTACCGGGTTTGGAATCGTTTCGGAAAATAAAGCTGGATACAGGCTTCGGATAATTCCATGGATCCACTCTTCCTGAAACAAAAAGATCCAGGTCGCCATCATGATCATAATCTACAGCTCTTACACAAAACTTGCTGGTAAAATTAGCAGGCAAGGCTAATGAATCTATTGTAAAATTCCCTTTGCCATCATTCACATAAAACTTATCCTGATAAACACTGGTATTTCTTTCGTTCTCATAGCCACCGCTTGATACATACAGATCCAGGTCGCCATCACCATCTGCATCAAACAACAACATGCCTTCATCTTCCCATCTTTTGGTATTGATATCGGCATTAGGGAGTATACTTTTCTGAATAAACCGGCCGTCCTGCTGCTGTAGAAATACCTGCCCGCTAAATGAGAATGAACCGCCGGTAACCATATCATCCAACCCATTTCCATCCACATCGCCCACCGCCAATGCGGGACCATATTCAGAAAATTTATGAGGGATCAGTTTCTGTATATTAAAATCTACAAAATCTTTTTCCTGTTGCTCATAATGAATATTAACCGCATTGGTAACTTCTGTAAACAAAGTTCCTTTTGCAAAAACATCTGTAGAAAACGAATAGAATTCTCTGGCATCTTTACTGTTCACCTTCAATCGCTGGTCTGAGGAAACATTGAGCAGTCGTTGCATTTTTCCATTGGGCCATCTGATAATAACAGAATCCACCACCGTTGTCTTACCCAATCCAAAATGCGCATTAGCATCTACAGAAGATAGATAGCCACGGTAGGGTGAATTTTCAAGAAACAGTTTTTTCCCATGATCATAATATAACTCGGCCCATGTGCCCAGCCCTCTTTTGTTCAACGAATCACCGGCAAACTGTATCTGCAGGTAATGAGCAGAATCCTTATTAATGTCTCGTTCATTATTTTTATAAACACCTGCTTCATCATTAATATTATTCACCACCACATCAAGGTCGCCATCATTATCCAGGTCAACATATACTGCCCCATTTGAAAAGGATGGAGCCGTCATCCCCCATTCCTTTGTAGCATCAGAAAATTTCAGATCCCCATTATTTCTGAATGCGTAATTATGGATCTTAACTTCCGGTATCTGGCTCAGTAATTGCTTTTTGGTAGCTACTGCGTAGGCTGTATTCCTGAAAGCAACAAAATCATGATCGGTTACATCCTTCGGGAATCCATTGGTTACAATAATATCCCTGTTTCCGTCATTGTCAAAATCGGCCACCATGGGTGTCCAGCTCCAGTCGGTCTCGGCAACTCCTGCATAAAAAGCAATATCACTGAATATGGGAGGCCCTATTGAATCATTTTGTTTTACAGTTGGGCCCTGGTTTATCTGCAGTGTATTTCGCACATACTGATAATTATAGCCGAAGTAATCACTGTTCTGGTATGTTTGATAACTGTTGGGGTTTAGCATCATTTTTTTCCGGTAATTATCTTCCGGATTCATATCCAATGTGATCATATCACTCAACCCATCATTGTTGATATCAATGATATCATTGCCCATGGCATTGGCTGAAGTGTGCTTGAAATAGGTAGATAGTTTTTCACTGAATGTGCCGTCGTGATTATTGATCCAAAGCAGGTCATTCGATAAATAATCATTACTCACATAAATATCTTTCCATCCATCTTTATTAATATCTGCAATGCTTATGGCATGTCCATACCCTTCTACCAGTATACCAGCTTCTTTCGAAACATTGGTAAATACCGGGTGATGCAAAGAATCATTCCAGCCATTGCGGAATAGCTTATCTGTATTTGCATGCGTTCCATCCTTCAGTATTGGCCTGAACCTGTTAGGAAAATCATTTTTTACAATTTCGTTATTGGCAATATATACGTCAAGGTCGCCGTCATTATCATAATCAAAAAATGCGGCCATCGTGCCATGACTGGTATCAGCCAGGCCATATTCTTTCGCCATGTCTTTAAAATGCGGCACCCCGTTTTTATCAATGCCCTGGTTAATATATAACAGGTGTTCACGCAATACCGGGTTACGCAATAAGGTGGCGCATACATAGATGTCTAATAGTCCGTCGTTATTGATATCTATAACAGATACGCCCCTGCACCACTTGCCCTTGCCATCAACACCGGCAGTAGCAGTAATATCTTCAAAAGCAAATTTGCCTTTGTTCAGGTACAGTTTATTAGACACCAGGTTACCTGTAAAATACAGATCGGGCAAACCATCATTGTTAAAATCCCCAACACCTACTCCACCGCCGTTATATACATTTTCGAAATCAAGCACATTAATCGAATCCGTTTCTGTTATACGGTTATTAAAATGTATGCCGGATTGTTCAGAACTGATCTGTGTGAAGAGTGTATGTTTGTTTCGGCAGGAAAAGAAAGCTGCAGAAAAAAATATCAAAAGAAGAACGGGTGCATTTCTTAGCGGCCATTTCATGGAGCACAATTTCTATGGATGAAAATAACTGTATGCAATATCCTCAAAAAAAATGACAAGAGGCAGTGTTTACACGCTGCCCCTTGTCAAATTTATCTAAAAAAATGCAATGCTGATTAGAAGCCAGGATTCTGTTTTAAAGCACCCTTGCTTAAATCGATTTGCGACTGTGGAATTGGGAAGTATTCGTTCTTGCCTTTAGTGAAAGTGGCGCTGGTAAAGAAAGTACGTTGCGCTTTTTCTTTGGCGATATAAGCATTCAGCTCAACATCAGCAGTTCCATAACGAACAAGGTCAAAGAAACGGTGTCCTTCCATTGCCAGTTCTAATTTTCTTTCAAAGCGAACAGCTTTACGGGCGCTTGCCTGGTCAACAAATGCAAGGTACAGACCAATCTGGTAATTAGCAGCATTGCCGGCACCTGAAGCATCTTTAACCCAAGTTGCAGGATTATCTTTAATACGGCTCCTTACCTGGTTTACCAGTGTAACAGCGTTAGCCAAAGAACCTACCTCAACCTCACACTCTGCAGTCCATAATAATACGTCAGCAAAACGGATGATGGTATAGTTATTGGCAGTTACACCTGAAGTCCAGAAAGAGTTATCAGTTAAAGCACCTGCCTGACGCTTAAAGTAAACGTGTTTAATTGGCGAGTATGGTCCACCATTGTTCTGGTCGCGGATCCAGTCGTAACCCGGATGCACACCCCAGTCAAGATATGGAACACCTCTTCTGCCAATGGTAAAGTCTAATCTTGGGTCAACGGGAGTAGTTACATCCGGAGTAAAAGCAGCTCCTGAAGCAATACCCTGGTCGTTTTTAAAATCAGATGCATTCCAGGTATCTAATAAAGGAAGACCGGTAACTGCATCCACTTTGTATGAGTTGGCCAAACTTACAGAAGGCTGGTAGAAACCGCAGCAACCACCGGGACCACCGTTGTAAGGGAAGTTCAACACATCACCCCATCCGCCATTGCTACCGCCTGAGTTGTCGTTTACAGACTGCTGAGAGGAGAATACAGCTTCAGAAGAGTTTTTGGTTTCTGCGTTAAAGTTGTCGAAGAAATTTGGTGTTAATGCATATTTCTTTCCTGATGTAGTTACACCGAGTGCAATCACATCTTTAAGGATTGGTAATGCAGCAGCAAAATCTTTCTTAAACATCAGCGCTTTTGCTTTCATTGATTTAGCAGCCCATGAATTGGCACGTCCAACTGAGCTTTGTGTAGCCGGCAGGTTGGCAATTGCATAGTCCAGGTCGGCCAGGATATTAGGCCAGATATCAGCAGTATTCGGAACATTGAAGTTACCGGCAGCATAAGTAATGGTCTCATCTACATAGGGAACATTGTTCCACATTTTCTTGGCTTCCATATGGTAATGGGCACGCAGAAAACGGGCTTCACCAGTGATGCGTTTTTTGTCGGCATCAGAAATATCTGAAGCTTTAGCCATCAAACGGAGCACATCATTACAACGCTGAACGCCATCATATACAGCCTGCCATTTAGAATTAAAATAACCATTGGATGCTGTAGGTGAATAGGTTTCAATTGGAACAATATCCGCCTGGTCACCGGGATCAGATCCTTTATACGCATCATCAGATGCTACACCACCATATACCCAGTTGGAACCGGCACTCTGCCAGCCACCGCCAGCGCCACCAAAACCATCAAGCATAGAGTAGGCACCAATCAGTACACCTTCCACACCCGCTTTATTAGCCAGTGTATTTTCATCAAGTGAACCTATCGGTGATTTATCAAGGAAGTTCTTTGAGCAGGCGTAGAACAACACCAGTGAAGTGGTGACGCCTACCAGTAATATTTTGAATTTAGATTGTTTCATATAACGATTTTTAAATACAATTAAATGGGTTATCAATTAGAAAGTTACGTTTACGCCGAAGTTGAAATTTTTCTGATTATTAGGATAGTTACCATAATCAATTCCAAAAGCTGCGTTAGAACCAGACAATTCAGGATCTAACCCTGTGTATTTTGTAATTGTAAATAAATTGGCAGCCTGTACATAGAACCTGAGTTTTTCAATACCCCATTTCTTTAATTGAGCAGCAGGCATTGTGTAACCAATGATGAGAGATTTCATTCTCAGGTAAGATCCATTCTCTTTGTAGTAAGAGTTTGGTACCTGGTTGGTGCTAAAGCTTGCATCATTCTCAGCAATAGGAACAGTAGTATTTGTTCTGGTAGGCAACCATGATTTGTTGAGGGCATCTAAGCTTTTTACACCCTGGAATGAAGGGTAGAAATCTGTCCAGTAACGAACATAGTTAATTACATCATTACCTACAGAAGCATACAGGAAGGTTGAGATATCCCAGTTTTTGTAGTTAACACCAAGGTTCAGACCTAAAGTGTATTTAGGGTTAGGGTTTCCGAAATAAACACGGTCAGCATCAGTGATCTTGTTATCACCATTGGCATCACGATATTTAAAACGTCCTGGTTTTGCACCATCCTGTACCGGAGATTTGGTTACATCTGCTGCATCCTGGAACAGGCCTACAACCTCATATCCGAAGAAAGAACCGATGGGGTGACCAACCTGGTTTCTTACAAAACTTCCGATACGTGATCCACCTGCATCAAAATAGTCGCCGGGGATATTGGTGATATTACTTCTGTAAGAAGTGAAGATCACACCTACATCATATTTCAGGTCTTTAGTAGGTGATCCATGATAGGTAACAGAGGCATCTACTCCTTTATTCTGGATATCACCAATGTTTACATTAGGTAAAGAAGCACCTCCTACAGTTGCAGGAGCCTGGTCAACAAACAACAGACCATTGATCTTTTTCTGATAGTATTCAACAGACAGGTCTACTTTGTTTCTGAATAACTGTGCATCAAAACCAAAGTTGGTCAGGATATCTTCTTCCCATCCTGTTTTAGGGTTACCGATACGTGTTGCATAGAAACCTTGTACAGAACTGCTGCTTGCACCATTGATATCATAGAATGAATTTCCTGCAGAGCTACCAAACTGGCTGAATGCATTTGCAGGGTCAACGTTGGCCTGGTTACCCAGTTTACCCCAGCTTCCTCTGATTTTTAAATCATCAATCCATTTAACGTTCTCCATGAATTTCTCACGGGAAATCCTCCAGCCTAAGGCAAATGAAGGGAACACACCATAACGCTTATCCGGTCCGAATCTTGAAGAACCATCACGACGTACAGTAGCGCTCAACAAATATTTATCATTGTAAGCATAATCAACTTTGCCAAACAGAGAGTATAAAGAATTCTGGTAAGCATAGCTGTAGTTAGTAAATCCTGAAGAACCACCATTCAGTGTTCTGTATGTAGGATTATCAGTGAAATAACCCAAAGCTCCACCACCAACACCACGTCCATAAGCTTCAACAGCTTCTACGCCAGCCAAAGCGGTAACAGCATGTTTGCCTGCAAATACATTGTTGTATTTAACAGTGCTGGTCCATGTCCATTGCCTGTCGTAAGTAGCGTTTTCACTAAATGAGTTAGAACCATTATTTTCTGCATTCTCATAAGTGCGGTATCCGTAGTTATAATAGTAACCGTTAGCCATTGTACCACCAAATGCAGTTCTTGCAGTGAAGTGACTCAGGAAGTCAACCTCAGCAAACATATTACCTTCAATATTCCAGCTATTTCCCTTGTTATCAAAAGTACGCATCTGGTTGGCTACAGGGTTCGATGCATTACCTAAACCTTTGGCTGCGGTACCCGCAAAACCTCTGTTGATATCGAAAACAGGAATGATAGGCTGCTCACGGTATGCCATTGAGATCGCATTACCTTCATCAAGGTTAGTAATTCTTGGATTCTCCCTTGTATAGATGTAAAGGTTCTCTCCTACACGGATATTATTCTTGATGTTGAATGTAGTATTAACACGGGCTGAATATCTTTTCAGGTAAGTACCCAATAAAGTACCCTGCTGATTAAACGCATTCAGAGAGAAGAAATAACTGTTTTTATCACTTCCACCGCTTGCACTAACTGTATGGCTCTGCATAGCGGCAGGACTGAATATCTCATGGAACCAGTCAGTACCTGTTTTATTTGCAGCAACGATCTGATAAATACCTTTATTGAAATCTGATGTGTTGTATTTAGCAAGATCAGCAGCAGAAATTGTTCCTACCACACCTGAGTTGCTTCCGTTTAAGATATAATCAGGAATAACCGGTGTAGCACCATTGCCATACTGAGGGTGCGTTAATGTCTGACCTGAGTTTTTCAAAGCTAACCAGGTAAGATCTGCCATACCCTGTGTATTTAACAGGTTAAAGGCATTACCACCTTTTGGCCTTTGTGTACCTACATATGCATCATAGGTAACAGTAGCACGACCAGATTTACCTCTTTTAGTAGTAACAACGATTACACCGTTAGAACCACGCACACCATAGATAGAGGCAGCACCGGCATCTTTCAATACCTGTATTGACTCAATATCAGAAACGTTCAGGTTGGTAAGACTACCCTGAACGCCATCCACAATCACCAACGGATCCACGTTACCGAAAGATGTAATACCGCGGATACGGATATTACTGGTAGAACCCGGCTGACCGGAAGTAATCACGTTTAAACCGGAAGCGCGACCCTGCAGCATCTGCTCGGGGCTGCCTGCCGGTACTGCCTTCAGGTCTTTTACGTTTACCACAGAAACAGATCCTGTGATATCCTTTTTACGCTGAGCAGAGTAACCGGTTACCAATATCTCATTCAATTGGCTGGTTGTTTCAGTAAGAGCGAAAGAAAACTCGCTTTTACCTGCTACAGACTGTTCCAGTGTTTCAAAACCCACCACTGAAACTACAAGCACCGCTTTAGGGCCTGCATTAATGGTGAACACACCCTCATTATTAGTAAGGGACACCGTTGTTGTACCCTTCACCTGGATAGTAGCACCAACAATCGGCTGACCGTTTGCTTTATTGGTTACTTTACCGGTGACGGATTTTTGAGCAAAAACATTGAAACTGAAGAACACAAGAAACAGCGCGAGAAGGCCGCTCTTGACTAGCAAGTTGATTTTAGTTGGCATAGCAATTTGGGTTGTGAGTTAAAGGATATAGCAATTATGGGCTAAATTTATAACGGTTTGTTAATGTAGGGCTATGTTTTTTTAACAATTTATTGTATGATTTTACCATTTCTAATATGTACTAAATACACATAACGAAATTTTATTTTGCGTATATACCGCTTGTATATCAATACAGGAAAGGCTTTCATCTGATTTTGAACAGATTTGTACAAATCTTACCCAGGAAGGTCAATTTTAAAAAATGATGAATTTTAAACATTGTTGCATATATATTATTTTTACAATGTATTAAGTGGGAATGAATGGTAGAATTGACTGATTTGTTGGTGTTGGGTCTTTGGTCTTTAGTCTTTGGTCTTTGGCAGAAATATCAAGGATAAGTATGCAAATTATTCTACTCCCCCTTCAGGGGGTTGGGGGGTGGGGTGTCTTTGGATAGCATCCACCTATTATCTCCCGGTTTCAGGCATAACATCTTCATTCATCCTTCGTTCATCCTTCGTTCATCCTTCGTTTATCCTTCGTTCTATAAACATCCTGGGCCATCCATTATTTTCTACCATAGCAAAACAAAGAGTGTCTTTGCTTACCGTGTTTATGCGGGAAACCAAGATACTATTTTTTATACTATCTTCTAACTTGTTGTGCTATTAAAATTAGCTATTGATACAATCGTTTCTGGTATTACCGGTTAATTTCATTTTTAAGCAGGGATTGTGTGAAATACACAAAAGCCTTTTGCGATCATTGCGGCTCATTGCGTTCTTAGCGCTACCGCTTTAAACTTTGCATAATCAGCAGACCAGCTATTATAGATGAATCTGTTTCAGTGATTTTTGGGTTTATAAGTGCCGGAGAGAAAAGCTGTAACGCAAGGAGCGCCAGGAGCCGCAAGGGGCGCAAGTGATTAACCATATCTCATTTTGCTTAGTAGTTGACGTGTTGTATTGAAATCTATTGTTATCAATGTGTTTAATAGCACAACCGTTATCTTTTAAAAAACTGAGATGAAATATTGTCAAAATGTATTGCAAAAAATGCCTGTTGTTAGTGAACCTCAGTAGATCAGGTTTTATTAGCAGAATTAATTCTCCAATTTATTCCACCATGTTTTTTTGAGGATGAAGATGATGACTGCAAGTATGATGACAGTAATCAGCAAAGGCAATTTCATCCATAACACGAGGTACATGGGAAGTATGGTAAGACATAACTGTGCAATGATGCCAAGCACCACATTAAACATATCCAAACTAAATTGCTGATTAGGAATAAAGGATGGATCATCTTCCATCACTTTTTTGCGGATGGGTTTCCAGAAGCCCCATGGATTTACTGTTTTATAAAATTGTTTAAGCACCGCTTCATCTGTTGGCGGAGCAGAATAAGTTCCGATAAAACATCCGGCCAGAGAGATCAGAAAAAGCAAGGGCCAGTTGTATAATGGCAATCCGTCAAACACATACGGAAAGATCAGTGCAGCAATGATGCCACTCATCATTCCCCAAAAAAATCCATTGGCATTAAAACGCCACCAATACCATTTCAGCATATTGGAAGCGATATAGCCACCATACAAAGCACCAACGATCCATTGCAAAACAGCGTTTATATTTTTAGCAAAAAATCCCAGCACAATCCCTATCACCGCCACTGCCATACCTACGAGGTAATTGGTTTTGATGATCTTTTTATCAGACGCAGCAGGGTTCACATACCTGACATAAATATCATTTACGATATATGCCTGCGCCGCATTTAATGTGCCGGAAAATGTTCCCATAAAAGCGCCAAGTAATCCCGTCAACACCAAACCAAGTATTCCTGCAGGTAAATAATTATTAATAACCGCAGGCAATACTTTTTCAAAGTCAACACCGTTAGCAGAATCAAGATTAAGGTGTTGATAATATAATAGTCCCAAAACAGTTAACCCGATGATCATTGCATACCTCACAGGCAATAAAACGATGGATACAAAACCACTCATCATAGATGCTTCTTTGGGTGATTTGGTAGAGAGTATCTTCTGCATATCGTAGTTGGGTGCGGGGCCGGCAAGACTGGCAAAGACCCCTTTGAATAACATCATCATAAAAAAGAAACCAAAAATACCGAAGCCATCATCTGTTATTTTTTTATTGGCTGCTGAATTGAGATTACTCCAGTCGAGATCAAGCTTCCATTTAAAAAAAGGATCGAACCATCCCTGCGGTACAGCGAGTGTTTTTTTGTGCAGGTGTTGCGAAGCAATGACTGCGATAGCGATACAGGCAACCGTCATGATGATGTACTTGATCAGATCACCCAATACAATACTCCGCATTCCTCCCAGTATGGAATAAAACATTGCAAACAGGGTGAATATGATGCCATAAAAATGGGCCACATACTGAGGGGCTATCTCAAATGGAACGTATGACTTTACCTGGCTCCACGGTACAAAAATTTCAATAAATTTTCCGAGACCTATAAAACCATACGCTAAAAATCCGAAGCAACTGATCAAGGCAAAAGCTACCACCACATTATGCGATGCCTGAACAGATTTTCCTGTTTTACCAAATCTTGTGGCCAGCCATTCTGCACCCGTGGTAGCGTTAGAGCGGCGCAACCATTTGGAAAGAAACATCATCAGGATCACCTGGTTAAATACCGGCCATAGCCAGGGTATCCAGATACTTTTCATGCCGTAAACAAAACAAAGCGCTACCATCCACATAGTGCCGCTGATATCAAACATGTCTGCTGCATCACTCAACCCCAACAGGTACCAGGGCAACTGCTTACCCCCCATCAGATAGTTCTGCTGGTTCTGTCTTGCTTTTTTCCGAAGCATCCATCCCAACAGAACCATAGCGGTCAGGTATAACAGGATGATCGATATGTCCAGAAATGTAAGTTTCATAGTAACGGCATGAACTGATCATGCAAAGATTTCTCCGGAGCGGGAATTATTTACCTTGTCTGCCAAAGCAGGAACATCCCACAAATCGGCAAAAAATAAGCAACTGTTTGCAGCGAAGAGAATCATTTGACTGTCAATCTTTAACAAATATCCCCCCGATTTAGCAACAAGACAGGCAAAAAAGAATAAGGGAGCATTTTTTTCTGCATTTCTTATTGCGGCAGCTAATTATTCTACCGGTTCCATATACGCCTGCCTAAGCCTTGAGCAGTAAGTAACCCAAGGCCAATATCATCAGATAAAAATGCAGATAACGGCAGCATATGCAATACTATTTTACCTGTATTAAATGCTTTTTTTGATATATTTGCTTTATCAAAACGACAAAAAAAAATATAATTATGTAATAATTAATCGGTTACATAAGCTATTCTGCTATTGTACTTTTTTATTATTAGTTATATACTTTTAAGTCGGCAGCAAGGCCATATAAACAGAGCCGTAGTTATGCAGAAAAAGATCCTTAGAGAAATTACCCCCCTTACGCCATCAGATTGCTTCACGGTTTTTGCGCGAACCAAGACCGAGTTCGACTTCCCTGTTCATTATCATGAAGAATTTGAGCTCAATTTTATCAAGAACGGGAAAGGTGTAAAAAGGATTGTTGGGGATCATGTAGAAGAGATTGGAGACTATGAGTTGGTATTGATTGGCCCTAATCTGCAACATGCCTGGTTTACCCATAAATGCAAGAGTCCGGAGATTACTGAAGTAACCATCCAGTTCCATAAAGACCTGTTTGATGAAAAATTTCTCCGCAGAAACCAACTCTCATTTATCCGGACCATGCTTGAAAATTCCTTGCGGGGCATCCTGTTTTCATATGAGACCACTTCCCTGCTTGCTTCAAGGATCATGCGGTTAAGTAAAAAAGATGGCTTTGAATCTGTTTTTGAACTGATGGCGATATTGCATGAACTGTCGATGTCGAGACATACCCGTTTGCTGTCGAACTCTACGTTCAACAACATGGAGCATTTCTCTTATAACAGCAGGCGCATAGAAAGGGTGATGGAATACCTGAATGAAAATTTCAACAATCCCATCTCACTTACCGAAGTAGCAAGGCTTACCAATATGGCCGAGTCTGCCTTCAGCCGTTTTTTTAAAACAAGAACGGGGATGACTTTTATAGACAGTCTGACTGAAATACGCCTGGGGCATGCATCAAGAATGCTGATAGATACTACAGAATCTGTTGCGGAGATCGCTTACGAATGCGGCTTTAATAATATTTCCAACTTTAACCGCATCTTTAAAAAGAAAAAAGGCTGTACACCTAAGGAGTTTAAAAAGAGTTATTCTTCTGAAGAGCGGATTTTTTTCTGACAACTACCCTATTCATTAAACGATCGCATCCTTGCGAGGAACGAAGCAACCTGTGCTACAAAACATAGAGATCCCGATATCACAGTTCACGGGTTGTTGCGTCCTTGCGAGGAACGAAGCAACCTGTGCTACAAAACATAGAGATCCCGATATCACAGTTCACGGGTTGTTGCGTCCTTGCGAGGAACGAAGCAACCCGTGCTACAAAACATAGAGATCCCGATATCACAGTTCACGGGTTGTTGCGTCGTTGCGAGGAACGAAGCAACCCGTGCTACAAAACATAGAGATCCCGATATCACAGTCCACGGGTTGTTGCGTCCTTGCGAGGAACGAAGCAACCTGTGCTACAAAACATAGAGAGCCCGATATCACGGTCCACAGGTTGCTTCGTTCCTCGCAAGGACGTGGTTAGAGCTTACGGTTAACCTTCGAAAAATCTTTGGTAATTCTTGCTTTCATGGCCCCGGTGGTGTCTTTTGATCCCTGCACCATTCTAACATTGAATTCACATTCGTAGAAGTTCACATCTTCAAAAAAGATCACATCCTTTACTTCAAACTTCACTTTTGAAGAATCATTGTTCACCGATTCATAGAGGAATTCAGTCATGGCTTTTTTCAGGTGCGTCTGCACTTCGGCAGGTTTGGGCTTTTTCTGGCAGGAAAGGGCTGCCAGGAATAAAAGGCAGGTAAGGATCTTTTTCATATATGCTGGGTTAATAACCGGATATCCCTCTAAAATAGGCAAAGAGAGCAGATCTGCAATGTTTCAAAGGCTTATTTTATACTTTCTGTATAAAACAGCAATGCCGGTAATGATATCGAATGAATCTGACAGACTATTTAAAAAAATCTCAGTTTTTAAATAATATCAGGCCCGTTTGGTATTGTATTTGCCTTAAGCTTACTAATGCCTATTTTTACCACTCAAACAAAGCAAGTTCTGAAGCGCTTTTTAACAATATTACGTCGTACTGTTCTCATCACCATCGCCCTTATTTTATTGGCATTTATTGCTATTCAGACAGATTTTGTTCAGAACTGGCTAACAGGGATTGCCACCAAGAAACTATCAACAGCACTGGGCACGGAAGTGAGTATCAGAAATGTAAGCTTCTCCCTTTTTAACCGGTTTAACCTGGAAGGGATGATGGTAAGGGATAAACAGAAAGATACGCTGCTGTATGCCGGCCAGTTAAAAGTAAGAATTACCGACTGGTTCTTTTTGAAGGATAAAGCCACATTACATTTTGTTGGATTGGAAGATGCTGTGGTTAAACTGCAACGGAAAGACTCGGTATGGAATCACCAGTTCATCATAGACTTTTTTAAATCGCCTACACCATCAAAGAAAAAGAATGGATTGGCGTTAAATCTGAAAAAAATAGATTTCAAAAACCTGCACTTTCAAAAAAATGATCTCTGGGCTGGAGAGCGAATGGATATTCAGGCCGGCAGTCTTGTTGTGGATGCAGAAAATATAGATTTCGCAAAAGCTTCGTTTGTCATTAACCAACTGTCGCTTGACAAACCATCTGTAAAAATTCAAAGTCTGCCGGCATTACGTCCTGCACACATGCGCAAGCCTGCCGTTGATACAGGCATGTATTTTAATGCAGGAGATATAGCCGTTCAGGCAGGTGAGATCAATATCAGAAATGGTGTCTTTTTTATAGATGGCAACCTGAATAAACCTTCTGCCAATTTTGATGGAAGCCATATCCAGCTAAGCAAACTAAACGGAACACTTACCAATGTTTCTTTTATCAAAGACACGATCCGTGCAAAAATTGATCTGTCTGCAAAAGACAGGTGCGGACTGGAACTGAAAAAACTGAAAACAACATTCAGGTTTACCCCACAAATGATGGAGCTGGCAAAGCTGGACCTGCAGACCAATAAAAGCAGGCTTACTAATTACTATGCTATGCAGTACAAAGACTTTAATAAAGACTTTGCTGAATATATTTCGAATGTTACCATGAACGCGCATTTTACCAATGCAAAAGTGAGCAGTGATGATATCGCCTATTTCGCACCTGAGCTAAGTTCATGGAAAAGGAATATCGTTTTTACCGGCAACTATCTGGGCACTGTTGAGAACTTTACGGTAAAAAATCTATCTGCAACATCAGGTGCGGGCACCAATATTGTTGGTACGCTTAAAATGAAAGGTTTGCCTGATATTGACAAGACCAATATCAGCTTTACCAACGGAACACTTCAGACCAACTATTATGACATGGGTGTTTTAATTCCGGCATTAAGAAATGTTAACTCGCCTAATCTGGCTGCACTTGGTAAAATTATTTACAGGGGTGATTTCAATGGCAGCATCAGAAACTTTACCACAACAGGAACTTTCAGTACACAATTAGGTGGCGTTAAAACAAATGTGAGCCTGCAACTGCCTGTTAAAGATGATCCTGCTTATACCGGTTATATTGAAACCAGCCGTTTTAATATGGGTAAATTTCTAAACAACGATCAGTTGGGATTGGTTGACTTTAAAGGAAAGATTACCGGCAGTAATTTTACTGTTGATAAGCTCAAAACCACTTTAGAAGGTAAAATATCTTCTCTTACCTATAAGAATTATACCTATACCAATATCACTACCAATGGAACGTTTCAGAAAAGATACTTTAATGGCGAAATAAAAATCAATGACCCCAATCTTGATTTTACGAGTACCGTTGAAATTGATCTTACAAAAGAGCTGCCGCGCTTTAACATACTCGGAGACCTGGTTCATTCCAATCTGGATACACTCAACATCCTTAAAAACACAAAGTACCCGGTTGAGTTAACGGGACTGCTTGACGTAAACTTTACCGGCACCACCATTGATAACTTTTTGGGTACTGCCAAATTTCTGAATGCGAATATCAGAAGCGGAGAAACCAATCTCAGTTTTGATTCCTTAAACCTTGTATCCAGTTATGTTGATTCGGCAAAATCTTTGCATATCGGGAGTAACGATTTTAGTGCAACTATCCTGGGCAAATTCAGCATCCTTGACCTGCCTTCCAGTTTCCAGAATTTTTTAACACACTACTATCCTACGTATATCAAGCCATTAAAATCCATACCGCAAAATCAGCAGTTCTCATTTACCATCAGTACCTCCAATATTGAACCTTACCTGAGAATATTAGACAGCCGCGTATCCGGTTTTGATGATGCAAGAATATCGGGCTCGGTAGATACACGCGTTAACAGGTTAGGCATTACTGCAGCTATCCCATCTGGCAGATATGATAAATACCGATTTACCGGGCTTGATATAACCGGGAAAGGCACCATTGATACTTTATCATTGGCAGGTGATATCAGTAGTGTACAGGTAGGTGATAGCCTCCGCTTTCCCAATACAAAGCTCAACATCATTTCGTATAATGACCATTCTGTTGTATCAATTAAAACCAGCGCCGATAATACATTGAATGATGCAGATCTGTATGCAGATGTGTTTACATATTCCGACGGTGTGAAAGTGCAGTTCAGGCCATCCTCTTTTGTTTTGAATGAAAAAAAATGGGGAATTGAAAAAGCCGGTGAAATTAGTTTCCGAAGCAAATTGGTGCAGGCACAGAACGTAAAATTCACCCAGGGCTTTCAGGAAATTACTGTAGAGTCTGTACCGGTTAATGGGAATAAAACAGGCAACCTCGCTGTCAGGTTAAAGAATGTGGTATTGGGAGATCTGACACATATCTTCTTTAAAAAACCGAGGCTGGAAGGTGTTACATCGGGCAGTATTGCGCTCAATGATATAACCGGTGATTTTAATGCTGCTGCCAGTTTAAAAGTAGAACAATTCAGGCTGGATGATGACTCGATAGGGCTGGTGAATATCACAGCATCATACGACAGCAAAACAGGTAATATCCCATTCTCTGTTCAATCGCTTAATGAAAACTACCATTTAACGGCAACCGGTAATTATAATGTAAAAGACACAACAGGAAAATCATTCCATACAGCTATTAATCTCGACAATTCCCGTATTGATATATTACACATGTTTCTTAGCAACATCTTTACAGATATCAAGGGACAAGCCACCGGAATTTTAACGATAAGCGGAGACCTGAACGAACCTGATCTGGCGGGAAAAATCAAACTGCGAAATGCAGGGATGAAAGTGAATTACACACAAGTGTATTATAGCATCGATTCGGCAGATATCAACTTCTCCAATGAGGGTATTGATTTTGGGAAGTTCATCATTCACGACCGTTATAAAAATTCCGGAACTATCATCGGAAAACTGAAGGAGAAAGGATTTAAGAACATGGTATTTGATTTTGAATTATCTACCGATAAACTCCTGATGCTTGATACCAAAGCAACCGATAACCAGCAGTTTTATGGCAAAGCCATCGGCAAGGCTACCCTGAAAATGATAGGGCCGGAAACGGATGCCAGGATGAGTATTATTGCAGAATCGAACGACAGCTCGCATATTTATATTCCCAACTCTGTAAGTAAGGAAAGTGGTGTTGCCGATTTTATCGTATTCAAACAGTATGGTACAGAAATGGTGAAAGAAAGTGTAAGCAGTAATTTTAATCTTACTGTTGACCTGAATATTACGGCCAACAACAAAGTGATGATCGATGTGATACTGGATGAATTAACGGGTGATGTGATTAAAGCGGTAGGCAACGGTAACTTAAAAATAAGGGCAGGCACGATTGAACCACTTACCATTAATGGCAGGTACAATATTGAAAAAGGAAGTTATGTATTCAACCTTCAGGGATTGATCCGCAAACCATTTTTATTACCACCCGATGCCGGCAACTATATTGAATGGAAAGGAGATCCGTTTAAGGCCGACCTGCACGTTGACGCCCAATATACCGCTGAACGCATCAGTCTTGCCGACCTGGCGAATAATCTGAATCTCACCAACCCGGCTTTAAAAGGTTACCGTGGCGATGTATACGTGATTGCGGAATTACGGGATAAGCTGAACAAACCCGATATCAAATTCAGACTCGATTTCCCGCAGGGAAGCCCGGTAAAATCTGATAACGAGTTTGCGCAATACCTTGCAAGACTGGAAAAAGACCAGAATGAAATACTGAACCAGGCTGCTTTTCTTATCCTGTTCAATTCATTTGCACCACCCGGAGGGGGCAATACTGCACCGGGCATCAGTCCATATTCTATTACTTCTCTTACGGTAAACACAGTATCACAATTATTAACCAAAAGTGTGAACAAGGCACTCTCTAATCTGCTGTTTAAGATCACAGGCGATAAAAGTTTACGTTTTGATATGGGTACCAGCGTGTACAGCAGTTCCAACCTGGTAGACGCGGGTGTAAGTAGTGGCAATAGTAAATTAGACCGCACAAGGATTGACCTGAAATTCGGTTATGCATTTGCCAACGATAAGATCTTTGTTACACTGGGAAGCGACATCGATTTTAATTTTGGAAATACTTCAGTCATCCAGAATGGTAATGCCCAATGGTTACCTAATGTGAATATTGAATTCATCCTCTCAAAAGATAAAAAATTAAGACTGATTGTTTTCAATAAAAGCAGTCTCGACTTTACAGGTTCAGGCTTTGGCCGCAGAAACAGGCAGGGCGTTAGTATCTCTTACCGAAAAGATTTTGAAACACTGTTTGGGAATAAAGAGAAAGCCATTGAAGTAAAAGGTCCTGTGGATAGCACCTCAAACAAAAGCAATTAATTTTGTTAGCCGCAGATTCGCAGATTAAAAAATCTGCGAATCTGCGGCTAATTTTCCTTCTACATTAAGGCAAAACCGATTGAGGTAAACGAATACAATGTTTCAACCGATACACATAAAAATATCGCACCACTCCCCCGCTTCTTATTTGATTAATTACAACAGGTTGATCAATGGCATTAAAATATGGGCCATACGTTTCGGCAACATTCAATGGCAGGTTTGAAGGAACAATGGCATACGCATCATCACCCAAATGCAAAGGTTCTCTTTCTTTGTTTAGCCATGCAAATTTGTGAACGTCTTCTAATTTCCCCAACCCCATTACACGCAAACCGGTTTCTCCTGTTGCATAAAACTCGAGATGCCCACCCGGGAACCATTTGTTTATCAGGATGGGCGGATTGATTTTCATCAGTCCTTTTGCTTCATCTTCTTTTACTAGCAGCGCAAATGATCTACTGAAATCTTTCCATCCCGAAAGATCCAGCGTAGGACAATATTCACCATAGTTCTCTTTATTGTGGCTGCCAAAGTTTACGGGTGATAATCTAACCAATGCAATTCCGGTAACCAACACAATAGCAACCAGTGGTGCAGCCACTTTAATAAATCCCGGAACTGTTTTAAATGATTTTTTTTCGAGATATACTCCACCAATTAAAAATAAAGGAATAAACCCCGGCCCGCTCCAATGGGGTAGTGTAGGATTTAACAGGGATACTCCCCAGAATAAAAAGATCATTGGCAAGCTCATACATAGCAGCCAGACAGCCGTTGTCTTTCTTTCAAACCGAATCTTGTTTCTTAGCAATGCAATGAATGAAATCAGCAGCAGGATAAAGATCACTGGGTTTTGGTAAGCAAACTCACCGCCTATTTCTCTTCCCAGCATATCCCATTGAATAGTAGTGTGCGTTACTCTTTCTGAGTGAAACCGGTAAGTAATAAAATCATTCAACACATTCCAGTAAACAATCGGCAAAATGCAGATCAGTGTAACAGCAACACCCGCATATAAACGCCAGTTCAACAACCATTTAATGCGCCGCATAAGCATGAACAGGCCAAAGCCTGCCCACAGGTATAATCCATGCACTTTACACAAAGCCGCAAGCCCTATCATCAACCCCAGCAATAACCAGGTGCTTAATTTCTGATCATCATTTTTAATAAAGAGATGCGCCATAATGTACATAGCGCCTGTCCAGAAAGGCATTTGCGGAGAATCAGGAAGTATAAAAAGACCGGCAATAAATCCGGTGTACACAGAACAGTTATAGATCAAAGCCGTATACCATCCGGCTTTTTCGCTGGCTAATAATTTGCCCGTTTTAAAAATGAACCAGGTAGAGATGGCGGCACAAAGAATGCTTCCCAAACGCAGCGATACATCATTTACCCAGTGAAGATTGAAAGTAGTAAGTCTTATTAACCAGCCCACCATAGGCGGATGATCAAAATGATTCCAGTCGGGTTGTATGGCATAGGTCCAATAATAAACCTCATCATTACCCAGTTCGAGCAATGAAGCGCTGATCAGTTTTAATACAGAAACAACCAGAATAAGCCAGAGTACCTTTTTACTATATGATAAGTTCATGGTAGAATGAGGGGGCCGAACTATTTCTTTTCCAACAGGAAACGAATAGCCAGTTCATAGCCTTTCAATCCCAATCCAAAGATACTGCCCACAGATTTACCCGAAACATGCGACAGGTGCCTGAAATGTTCCCTTGAATGCACGTTACTGATATGCACTTCCACCACAGGGGCTTTGATAGCGGCAATAGCATCTCCAATAGCAACAGAGGTATGTGTGTACCCGGCAGGATTTAAAACAATGCCATCATAGTCGTAACCAACTCTTTGTAGTTCGTTGATCAAATCTCCTTCCACATTGCTCTGGAAATAATGAAATTCAACCGCAGGAAAAATGTTTTTTAATTCGTCGAGATATTTTTCAAAAGGCATATTGCCGTAAATATCTGTTTCCCGTTTGCCCAGAAGGTTCAGGTTAGGGCCGTTGATGATGGCGATTTTCATAACACGAATTACACGAATTTTTACGAATTATATTGTTTTATTTAGCCCTTGCCAGAAGTGCGATAGTATACCGGCACCATATTTTCATGGCAGCTTCGTTGCGTCGCAATCCTTTCATCTTTCGGTTCCTTATCAACAATAAAGTATCAGAATTAATACTGTTATGCTCCGAGCTAATTAGTGAGTGGTGAGGGGTGGTATTCCGGCCATTGCCCATTCACAATTCACAATTCACATTCGTGTTACCCCCTCATCATCCCCACAAAATTATCAAACAGGTAACGGCTGTCGTGCGGACCCGGTGTGCTTTCAGGGTGATATTGTACACTGAACGCCTGCCTGTCTTTTAAACGGATGCCTTCAATCGACTCATCATTCAGGTTCACGTGTGTTATCTCTACATTCGGGTGTTTGCGCACCGCCTCAGGGTCTACACCAAAGCCATGGTTCTGTGTGGTGATCTCGCACTGACCGGTAATAATATTTTTAACAGGATGGTTCAATCCCCTGTGTCCGTGGTGCATTTTAAATGTGGGGATATCATTTGCCAGCGCTAATAACTGGTGACCAAGGCATATCCCAAACACCGGTTTACCGTCTTTTAATATCTCTTTTATGGTAGAAACAGCATAAGGCATCGCAGCAGGGTCGCCGGGACCATTGGAGAGAAAATAGCCATTCGGGGTAAATTCTTTCAGGCGTTTAAAGTCTGTTTTAGCGGGGTGAACCCTTACATGAGCGCCTCTTGCAACCAGGCACTGTAAAATATGTTCTTTTACACCAAAATCGAGAACGGCAACTTTTAGTTCTGAATTGGTATCGCCCAGTTCATATTCAACAGCAGTACTTACGGTGCTGGCCAATTCAAGGCCATCCATATCGGGTACTTTATCCAATTCTGTTTTAAGTGCGGGGATATCCAATATCTCGGTAGAAATAATGCAATTCATGGCACCTTTGGTGCGAATATGGGCTACTAATGCCCTTGTATCTATATCTTCTATTGCAACAATGTTATTGGCAACCAGATAGGCATTCAGATCGCCTTCTGCCTGAAAACGGCTGAACTGTTCTTCCAGGTTCCTGGCTATCAGGCCACGGATCTTCACGCTGTTGCTTTCTACATCGGTACTTTTAACGCCATAGTTGCCAACATGCACATTGTTCATGATCAGTACCTGGCCGGTATAACTGGGGTCGGTAAATACTTCCTGGTAGCCTGTCATGCCGGTGTTAAAACATATCTCACCGGTGGCAGTACCTGTTTTCCCGAAAGAAAAGCCATGAAACACGTGTCCGTCGGCTAATAATAAGATTGCTGGTTGCTTGGATTGACTCATTGGTTATTTATCTCTTTTCGATTGCAAAAAAACTTCATCCTGATTAGAATTCCACATAAATTTTCTCACACCATACATATAAGAAAAAAGGCATCCAGCTAATAGCGGGATGCCTTTTATAATCAAATAGCTATCATATTATTCAGCGGCTTTTTCTTCGGTTGCCGGTGCATCTTCTACTTTAGCTTCAGCAACGGGTGCTTCAGCAGCTTCTGCTTTTTTAGGAGCGCGGCCACGTCGTGTTTTCTTAGCCGGTTCAGCAGCTTTGTCAACACCTTTACCGTAGATCTCATTAAAGTCAACCAGCTCGATCATTGCTTTTTCAGCGTTATCACCGGGACGGATGCCTAATTTTAAAATACGGGTATAACCACCGGGGCGGCTGGCTACTTTTGGACCAACTACCGTGAACAATTCTTTCACAGCAGCTTTATCCTGCAATTCAGCAAATACCAAGCGGTGATTGTGACTGATTTGTGTAGCTGATTCAGTTTTCTTTGTTTTGGTAATCAGCGGCTCAACGTAAGCTCTTAACGCCTTGGCTTTGGCCAAAGTGGTAACAATACGTTTGTGTGTGATTAACTGGCTGGCCAAATTTTGCAATAAAGCAACTCTGTGTGCTTTTTTACGACCTAAATTGTTGATTTTGTCTCCGTGACGCATGACTTGTTGTTTTTAAACCTCACACCGTGTCAGGATTTGTGAGGTGTACCCCCTAACCCCCTGAAGGGGGAATTAGAAAGTGGTTATTAAAGAAATCCCTTACTCCCCTTTAGGGGGCTGGGGGGTTAATTATCTAAATTATCTAATCCCAGTTTGTTCAGATCCATTCCAAAGCTCAGGCCTCTTTCAGTTAACACCTGCTCAATTTCTGAGAGTGATTTCTGACCGAAGTTTCTGAACTTCATCAGGTCTTCCTGTTCGTATTGTACCAGTTCGCTTAAGCTGTTGATCTTGGCAGCTTTCAGGCAGTTAAAGGCACGTACAGAAAGATCGAGGTCTTCTAACGGTGTTTTCAATACTTTACGTAATTGTAAAACATGTTCGTCAACCACATCTTCTTTCTTGTCTTCTTTATTATCGAAAGTGATGTTCTCATCGGTGATGATCATCAGGTGCTGGATCAGGATACGTGAAGCCTGCTTAACAGCATCTTCAGGATGGATTGTTCCATCAGTAGCCACATCGAGGATCAGTTTCTCGTAGTCGGTTCTTTGTTCCACACGATAGTTTTCAATAGCGTATTTCACGTTTTTGATCGGTGTGTGGATAGAATCGATAGCGATATAACCGAATACGGAATCTTTGATCTTGTTCTCTTCTGCAGGGATATAACCACGGCCTTTGGCGATGGTGAGTTCAATATCCATTTTAGAAGTGGTATCCATGGTGCAGATTACCAGTTCAGGGTTCATTACCTGGAAGTTCTGTGATAATTCACCGATCATACCGGCGTTGAACTCGGTACGGCCTTTAATGGATAAAGTGATTTTTTCGTTGGCAACATCATGCTCTACGTGCTTCTTGAAGCGAACCTGCTTTAAGTTCAGGATGATTTCGGTAACATCTTCTGTTACACCTTTCATGGTAGCAAACTCGTGGTCTACACCTTCGATCTTGATACCTACGATAGCAAATCCTTCTAATGAGCTCAATAATACTCTGCGTAAAGCATTACCAATGGTCAGACCGAAGCCTGGCTCTAACGGACGAAATTCAAATTGACCTTCAAAGTCATTTGCTTTTTGTAAAACGATCTTGTCAGGTTTCTGAAAGCTTAATATGGCCATATTAAAACTTGTTTTTTTTGTTTGTCTTCTCACCCACATGAGGCAGAAGGAAAATATGTGGAACGTCAGTCGTGAATCGTCAGACATGAGAAAAAACTCACGACTGACGTCTCACGATTCACGTTATTTAGAGTACAATTCTACGATCAGTTGCTCCTTGATGTTCTCAGGAACACTTTCACGCTCTGGGTAGGTAATGAAAGTACCTTTCTTCTCGGTTTCATTCCAATCTAGCCAGCTGAACTTAGGGTTTTTGCCACGGCTCTTGCTTGTTAAAGAAGAGTTATCCGCGCTTTTTGGCCTGTAAGCGATTACATCACCTGCTTTACACTGGTAAGAAGGGATATTCATCACTTCACCATTTACAGTGATGTGTTTGTGGTTAACCAACTGTCTTGCTTCAGGGCGGCTGGCTGTTAACCCTAAACGGTAAACAGTATTATCCAAACGGGCTTCGAGCAATTTGATCAGGTTTTCACCGGTAACACCTTTCAGACGCTGGGCTTCTTCAAAGGTTTTGCGGAACTGGCGCTCAAGTACACCGTAAGTATACTTTGCTTTTTGTTTTTCTCTTAACTGTAAAGCGTATTCACCAAGGGTTTTACGCTTACGTGCTGCTCCGTGCTGGCCGGGAGGGTTGCTGTTCTTACCCAACCATTTGCCATTACCCAGAATGGGCTCGCCGAAGATTCTTGAAATTTTGGTCTTTGGACCGGTGTAACGTGCCATTTGTTTTGTTTTGCGATTTTTTAATGACGGCGTTTTATCATAAAAATCTAAAATCGATAAAACACCCTATTTGATTTTGGAATTGGGAAATTGGGAAATTTTGAAATTGCAATTTCCCAATTTCCCAATTCCAAAATTTCCCAATTTAATTAAACTCTACGTTGTTTTGGAGGACGGCAACCATTGTGTGGTAAAGGGGTTACGTCTTTGATAGAAGTAACTTCAATACCAGACTGAGCGATAGAACGGATAGAACTTTCACGTCCTGAACCTGGTCCTTTTACAAATACATCTACACGCTTAACACCTGCTTCAGAAGCAACTTTAGCGGCATCTGCAGCGGCCATCTGGGCGGCATACGGAGTGTTCTTTTTAGAACCTTTGAAGCCCATTTTACCGGCACTGCTCCAACTGATAACCTGGCCTGATTTGTTAGTAAAACTGATGATGATGTTGTTGAAAGTTGCAGAGATGCGAACTTCACCAGCCGCATCAACTTTTACGATCCTTTTTTTGGCAACAGCTTTTGCACTGTTCTGCGCCTTTTGTGGTTTTGCCATAATTCTTTTTTGAGGTAATCTTTAACATTAAAAAATCCCGTTAACCGGGAACCGGGCGCTCTCCTTTTTCGTCTTACCGAAAAGATCCAAGCTGCATCGGATTTTATTTTGGAATTTTGAAATTGGGAAATTTTGAAATTGCAATTTCCCAATTTCCCAATTCCAAAATTTCCCAATTCAATTATTTCTTAGCTACTTTCTTCTTACCCGCAACTGTCTTACGCTTACCTTTCCTTGTACGGCTGTTGGTTTTGGTACGCTGACCGCGAACAGGCAACCCTTTACGGTGACGGAGGCCACGGTAGCAGGCGATATCCAATAAGCGTTTGATACTCATTGAAACCTCACTACGCAAAGCACCTTCCACCTTAAATTCGGCGTTGATGATATTACGGATAGCACCCTGCTCCTCATCGTTCCACTGATTCACTTTTTTATCAAAGTCAATACCAGCTTTGGTAAGGATATACTGGGCGGTTGAACGGCCAATACCAAAAATATAGGTCAGACCAATTTCTCCTCTTTTATTTTTTGGTAAGTCAATACCGGCAATACGAGCCATATTTTTTGTTTAATTTGAAAATTTGAAAATTTGAAAATTTGAAAATGTTTCTTTAAACAATTTGAAAATCATTTTCAAATTTTCAAATTGCCACATTTTCAAATTGTTCTTACCCCTGACGCTGCTTAAAGCGGGGATTCTTTTTGTTGATCACAAATAACTTTCCCTTCCTCTTCACGATCTTGCAATCAACGCTGCGTTTTTTAATGGAAGCTCTAACTTTCATTGCTTGGTTTTTTATCAGTTCCTGCTTATTGCGTTCAGCTTTCTGCTTTCGGCGTTCAGCGTTAAAATTATTTATACCTGAAAATGATCCTTCCCCTGCTCAAATCGTATGGACTCATTTCAACTCCTACTTTATCACCTGGCAATATCCGGATGTAGTGCATCCTCATTTTACCTGAGATGGTGGCCAGTATTTCATGACCGTTTTCTAACTTCACCCTGAACATTGCATTGCTCAAGGCTTCCAGAATTACGCCATCTTGTTTAATCAGTGGTTGTTTCGACATACAATTTTTGGGGCTGCAAAGATATAAAATCGCAACCGGAATATGAAAAATTAGTGGAAAAAAATCTCGAAAATGTGGAAAAGCCTTAAAAAAAAACGGCAAACCGGGGCAAATATAGCCAAAACGGGCTTAATTGAACAGGTTAACCGGCAAAACCAACTCCCAAACATTGGGTTGGGTACTCCCCCGGAACTCATTATCCATCAACCTGCTATACCGTATGCCAAAGGTTACCGGCTGCTGGTTCCACCAGCGGGTATCGAAAAACAGCTCTGCACCTGCTGTTTTGAACGGATAAGTCAGTCCGGTACGTAAACTTTTACCCTGGGTATAGTCGAAAAACAGGTTGGAGCGGATCCGGAGGAAATAAACCAGGTTAGCAAAGCCCCAATCGGGGTAAGCCAGGGGAAAATGGTAATTGATGCCTATTTTCCACATCCGCGGAAAATCTACCGCATGATACCCACGGGAAAAAGGGAAATTATTAGAAAACAGGTATTGCTGCATGGTATCCCTGCTTTGATAAGCTGCTGTAACTACCAAACTATGATTAGTGGCTAAACCGGGAAGGTAGAACTGCCCGCTTAACAGCCATTGATGAGCCGAATAATGGTTAACAGCGCCTTTCTGCTGCAGTAAAATACTTTGTGCCCACTGCGGATAGATCTGCTGAACCGTTTTTTGTACCTGTTGCGAGTAGGCTATCCGGCTATTGAGGTAAGAGAGACTCCTGTTGGCGAATAGTTTTTCGGCAAAACCGGTCCAGCTTATCCGTTCCGTATTAAAGGTGGAAGATATTGTGAGGTACCGGTATTGCTTCCCTCCTGATAGGTTAAGCGGTAATTGCAAGCCTGCATAAGCAATAAGCTCATTCCAGTTTACTGTTGTATCTCTGAGCAGTATCCCGCTTCTTTGCCAGTTTTGACTGATACCGAACACCGGTTCAAGATAACTGCCGCCAAATATGCCGTTATAGCCCAGTTTATGGCTTCCTTCATTTTCATTATAGGTATATGCAATCTGTGATTGCAGGGTGTTCAGAATATTTTGTCCGTATAAAGTGAGCGAATATTCCGGTTGCTCATAATAAGGGCGGAAACTATGAATGTTGAGCGGGTGAAATGATTTTGGGTATTTGCTTACCGGGTATTGCTGCCGGGTTAATCCATTTAAGGTAGTGTGGTCTGCTTGCCGAAAAACATCTCCCACATACAGATCTTTTAAAGCAGTTTTTATTTCCACCCTCTCCCATTTTGGCTGGAAAGAACCCAGACGATAGCCATCTGCGGTGAAAGCTGAACCCACTAATGTTCCATCCAACTGCAGTGTACCCTGGTAAAGTCCGGTTGAATAAGATGCGAGGCGAAAGGGGCCTTTTGTTTCATCTCCATCAATCAATGCCCATATTTCATCCCGACCCTGGCAGGTTGTTGAGAATAATATTGTATCGCCCTGCACATTCGGGAAGCCTATGATGCGGTTAGTATAGGGCATCAGTTTTGTTATCGGCCCGCCGGCTGTTGCCTGTTTATTAATCGTCATTTCACCCTGCACATTTCGTGCAACCCAATAAACAGCCTGGTCGTTGGCAGAAAATTTGGGATAAGCATACACTGCCCCTGCTTCCAAAACAGCACGAACAGTTTTACCATCCGCTATATTCAGTAAAAGCAAATGGGCCGAATCATTTTCGTTCATCACAGCAGCCAGTAGTGTTCCATCATGCGAAATATCGGGCGAAAAATATTTTGTGCGTGATAACAGTTTCTTTTCCTCTCCTGTCTGCACATCCAGCCATTGTATCGAATGATAATCCCTGTTGCCCCAGCGGGGATCCGGTTCAAAAGCCGCGTACACTATCCTGCCATTGTTGTAAGAGAAATAATCATCGTCGGAAATATTTTTTGTTGTCAGTTTCTCTTCTGATTTATCTGCATGAATTTTATAGAATGCAGGCAGTGAACGGTTGGATGTTTTTAATACAACCAAAGAACCATCATTTGATTGGTATGGATATTGGTAATTGACCACATTATTTTTTTCAGTGGCTGTAATCCAATCCATTTTTTCAGCAGGAGATGATTTCCATTGATCCCTGTAAAACTGCATGGCATCATTCACAAATTGGTTAAAAGATATACCTGTATATTTTTTAACTGATCCCTGGAAAGGATAAAAAAGCGGTTTGAATGCGGCTGCATCGCTGGTTATATTTCGCCAGATATCATCCCCATATTTTTTTCTTCCATAAGCCACCAGCAGGTAGCCCAGATTGTAATGATTGGGCATATAATTACGCAACGAACCATTGCGCATCTGCATATAGTGATAGTTTTTGCCGGACTGATACAATGACTGATAGCCACTGAAAAACAAAGGCTGCGTTCCCCTGCCCTGGGTGGTTAATTTGGTTTCATTAAATACCGCATCACCCTCAAAGAACCAGTCGGGAATAGCCACTGCATTGGCAAGCGCCCGTCCCTGCTCACCCAGTACAAATGAAGCCAGCCTGGAAAGTCCTTTATTAAAATTGCTGTATTGCTGTACATGCCTGAACTCGTGCACTGCCAGGTTATCTACCCAGTTAACGGCTCCAAACCCAAATGCATTTTGAGGAGGGGTAAGATAGAACTCGCTCCTGTATGGCGCAAGGCCTACATAAGCATTAGAAATCAAAGTTTGGTTTTGCAGAACAATATTGACTTTATTGATCGCATCGCCAATAGAATGGGCGTACTGTTTTTGCAGATGATGTACAACGGATGCAATGCGCTGGGCTTTAGCATCCTGTCCTTTGGGGAAGATAACGCGTACCGTATCTGTATTGATCTGCTGCCAGTGAACGGAGGAAGGGTTGCCGCCAAACTGCTGGGCGGAAGAGAAGTGAAAAGTAAAAAGGCAAAAGGCAAAAAATATACTGCGATTCATGTTGGTGCTAAAGAATTTGATTTCAAGATACCCATAAAAAACCGTGCCTTCTCGCCCGCTAAGCTTTGGGGAGCGGGCGTGTCTTTGTGTGCAAATTATTTCTCACACAAAGGCCTAAGGCACGGTTTATAAATGGGAGGCAAATTTAGTTTATGCAGGCTCACTGGTGAGATGAACCTTGGTCATATCCAGGTACTGATTTTGCAGTTGATGTACATAATGAACATTCGGATTGTGCCTTCTGTCTTCGCGGTACCAGATCTCCATTTTAGAAAAATCGCCCGCAACGGGGGTAACGATCCTGAATGAACCTTTCAGGTACTTTACCGATCCATCGTCGTTTACCTGTTTTTTAAAATTCAGTTTTAACAAAGCCTCTTCGCTTAATTCGAGAGGATACAGGTGTTCCGGTTCAAACCAGAATTCCTGTACGTCTGTTTCTACGCAAACCTGTTTTTCGTCTCCGTTTAGGTTGACAACTTCTCCTTCCCATGCTTTTCCTTCATACTCCGCCTTCAGATAGTCGCCGATCCTGATGTCGCTGTACTTAATCATATGGCAATGGTTTTAGGATGATAAGTTAAGAATATTTCCCGGAAGAAAAAAAACCACAACCACAGACTACAGACCACAGACCACAGCCTACCTCCTATTCCGCCCAACTCATCGTATACCCCGGGTTCTCAATTGCAAGAGCCTCTTCGGTAAGTTGTAATGGATGAAAGGTATCTACCATTACCGCCAGCTCCTGTGTTTCTTTTTTGCCGATGCTTTTTTCAACTGCACCCGGATGCGGCCCATGCGGGATACCGGCCGGATGCAAAGTGATCATCCCCCTTGTTACATTTTTTCGGCTCATAAAATCGCCGGCAACATAATAGAGTACTTCATCACTATCAATATTGCTGTGATTATAGGGTGCGGGGATAGCATCGGGGTGATAATCGTATAAACGCGGACAAAAACTACATACCACAAAATTATTTGCCTCAAAAGTCTGGTGCACGGGTGGTGGCTGATGTACCCTGCCGGTGATGGGTTCAAAATCATGAATGCTGAATGCAAAAGGATAGCAACATCCATCCCAGCCTACTACATCAAAAGGATGATGTGCATAATGCAACCCGTATAAAACACCTTTCTTTTTTGTTTTGATGAGAAAGTCGCCTTCTTTATCAATGGCTATCAGGTTCTGCGGCTTGCGGATATCTCTTTCACAAAATGGTGCATGCTCCAGCAGTTGCCCGTATTTACTCTGGTATCTTTTGGGGTAGCGGATAGGACTAAAACTTTCTACAATAAACAATCGGTTCTTCTCATCGGCGAATTGGATCTGGTAAATGGTACCCCTCGGAATAACCAGGTAATCGCCATAACCAAATAATAACTCACCATATTGTGTGCAGAGTTTACCACTGCCTTCATGCACAAAGATCATTTCATCTGCATCAGCATTTTTGTAGAAATAATTGGTCATGCTTTGTTGTGGTGCAGCCAGCACAATATGGCAGTCGTTGTTAACCAATACCGGTTTACGGCTTTGCAGAAAATCAGGCTCCGGTTTAATATGAAAGCCTTCAAAGCTGCGATGTTTTAACATTTTTTCTTCGGCCACCCGGGGCATCACATTCACCGGTTCATCAGTGTGAATGATCTGTGTTGGCGGCCAGGTATGGTATAACAATGAATAATCATTACTGAAACCTTCAGTAGAAAATAATTGTTCCGAATATAATGTACCATCCGGCTTGCGGAATTGTGTATGGCGTTTATGGGGAATGGTTCCCAAAGTATGATAATGAGGCATGGAGTTTGGAGTTTGGAGTTTGGAGTTTGGGGTTTGGGGTTTGGAGTTTGGGGTTTGGCATTCACTACTCACCACTCACCATTGCCCATTCACCATTCACCATTCACAACTTTGACAGTTGCAGTGACAGCATCAGGAAATAATATTTCCAGACACGCTTGTCTATCCAGTAAGTAAAATTACGGTGGTAGGGCATGGCAATCTTGATAAGACTAATGTAAGAAACCTTCTCCACCCAGCCGTGCCTTTGTGCCTTAGTGAGGAAATTTATTTTGCACACAAAGGCACGGTTGAGGAGTTGGGAGGTAGAGGTTGCATTGCTTAATGCAGTGCCTGAGTATGTTAACGGGCTACAACGATCTTGTATTTGGTGCCTTTGATCTTTTCGTTTTGAACGAGAGGAAGTAAGGTTTTTATTTTATGCTTTTTAACTGCAACAAATGCATTATGGTCTTTTACGATGATGAGGCCGAGGTCTGCTTTTTCAAGCTTTCCTTTTTGAGATAAGAACCCTACGATGTCTACTTTATTGAGCTTGTCTTTTTTACCACCATTGATGTAGATGGTTATCCACTCAGCAGGTTTGGGTAATTTCAGGCCTGTTGGAATGTTGAGCAATTCCGGTTTCTGCCTGATGTAGTAAGGCAGTGGCTCATCGCTGTGCATTAACAAATATGCAGTACCTGTTGCTTCCATTCTTGCCGTGCGGCCATTGCGGTGTGTGAACTCTGCTTCTGTAGAAGGCAGGTGATAATGTATTACGTGTTTGATCTCTGGAATATCCAATCCTCTTGCTGCAAGGTCTGTGGCAACAAGAAAGCGAACGCTGCCATTACGGAACTGTATCAATGTCTGCTCACGCTGCATCTGTTCCATACCGCCATGAAAAGCGGCGCATTCAATGCCTTTTTCTTTCAGGAGCGAGGCTGTCCGTTCAACGGCGTCCCTGTGATTACAGAAAATCAATGCGGGTTCTGACTGGATAAAGCTCAATAACTCAATCAAACGGCTCACTTTATCTTTTTCTTCAGAGATAACCAGTTTGAGTGTTAGTGCCTCGCCCAAAGGCTGTTCGTTGATATAATCCAATGCAGTCAGATCATCGGCCACGCCTGCAAATTCGGGGATGGCTACACTGGCGGTGGCAGATACAAATACTTTTTTGTTGAGGTGTTGTAAGGAGCCGAATATGTAAGACATATCCTCTTCAAAACCCAGTGCCAGCGATTTATCAAACTCATCAAGTATCAAAGTTGTAACCCCCTCACGCAAAAAAGTTGCGCGTTTGATATGATCGGCGATACGGCCCGGTGTTCCAACAAGCAAGGCAGGAGGTTCGGCAAGGTTCTGGATCTCGGTTTGCATATCGTGCCCGCCATAACAGCAGCTTACTTTATAACCAGTGGCCATCTTTCTCCAAACATGTTCTGTTTGAATAGCCAGTTCGCGCGAAGGCACCAATACCATACACTGAACGCCTTTAACACTTTTCTTAAGCAATTGCAAAACGGGTAATAAAAAGGCCAGTGTTTTACCGGAACCTGTTGGTGATAGTAACAGGATGTCTTTATCTGCAAGTATAGCCGCCGAGGCTGCTTCCTGCATCGGGTTCAGGGAATTGATGGAGAAATTAGAAAGTATTTGACTGTTATTTTTATTCGAATGCATCTGCAAAGGTAACCTTCCTCAGTGGGATTTGCGCTATCACCGCATTCATCACGCCTGTTTGCAGCAGAGCAGCACTTTACCACTCCTATATGTTTTGCGGACAGCTTCTGTGCCAGCACTCCTGAACCGTGCCTTTGTGTGTTTGTGTGCAAATTAAATCCCACACAAAGGCACAAGGGCACAGTTTTAGATCATCATTCCAAAACAATACATTGGTAATGATTTGCATTCAGCAAAGCTATTATTCTATGAGGCACCACCTGCTCTCCTTCCACCCGTAAAACCCGGTCGCAATCAGACAGGTCGAAATTTATTTTATGTGCAGGAAAATGTTGTGCAAGCAACTGCAGAAGCATTTGTGCTTCTTTCTTTTGCTGAACATTTGTTTTAAAGACTTCTACTATCATTGCTGTTAAATACCTTTTGCCAGTAATTGGTCTAAACTATTATGACAGCTTGCCGAATATTGTTCCATTCCCGACTTGACCAATCCATCCCGGTACGAAACCGATTCGCATATATACTGAATGGTAATTTTTGTTCTTTCACCGGGCAATGCTTCGAATAAAAATTTCTGCAGCGCAACATGTCCTTTTTCAGGCAGTCCTTCATATTCAAACGTTTTACTGATCCTTTCAGGTGCCAGCACTTCGTGTACAAATCCAAATAAGCCAACTTCTTTACCATTTGCATCAGGCATAATAAACCGATAGGACCCACCGGTTTTATAATCCATATAATCAACCCGCATTTTGTGTTCGGCGGGCAGCATCCATTGAGAGAGTAATGCAGGATCAGCAAATGCCTTGAATACGATTTCCCTTGGCGCTTCAAATTCTCTTGTAATAAAAATTTCCTGCTTGCCGGGTTCGGCGGTGATGATGGTTTTGTTTTTCATAATTGTCGGTATTATTTTACCAGTGTTTTTTCAAAAAGTTCATCTAATCGATCATGAGAGTCTACAACACCTCTTTCCATACCCGACATCACCATTCCATCGCGGTCTGCAACAGATTTAAATACTGCGTGAATAATTACTTTTGTTCTCCCGCCATCAAGCGATTCGAATGTGGCAGTTTCCAAAGAAACATGCCCCCTTTCCGGCAGCCCCTCAAATTCAAATGTCCGGATAATCCTTACAGGTTCTGCCACTTCATGGATAACTCCATTAAAGCCAAACTCATTGCCGCTTGCATTGCAATGAATAAATCTGTATGACCCGCCGGTTCTGTTGTCCATTTTTTCAATTTTCATGGTCAGGTCGCGTGGACCCAGCCATTGTACCAGCAGTTCCGGATCGTTAAAGGCCCTGAATACCAGTTCCCTTGGGGCTTCAAATTCTCTCATAATAAAAAATTCCTGTTTGCCTGGTTCGGCGGTGATGATGGTTTTGTTTTTCATTGCTATTTTGGTTTGGTTTTAGTTGTTGATTTCATTTTGTGCAACAGATGGTCTAATCTATCAAAACGCTGTTCCCATATTTTTCTGAAACCGTCCAGCCAAACTGTTACTTCTTCCAGCTTATCGGGTTGTATATAGCAAAACCGTTCTCTCCCTTTCTGGTTGATAACGATGATGCCGCATTCGGTGAGGATTTTTATATGTTTTGATATTGCCTGCCGGCTAACATCAAAACTGTCTGCCACAGCATTTGGCGTTAATGTTTGATAAGCGATCAGGTTAATGATTTCGCGCCTGGTAGGGTCTGCAATGGCCTGGAATACGTCTCTTCTCATTTTTCGTCTGTTTTATTTGCAACTATTCAGTTGCGAATATATACGCAACCGTTCAGTTTCGCAAATATTTTTACAATTATTTTTTTCGGAATGGTATTTTGGGAAAGATCACTGCCTGCAACCCCTGATCACTACCCCCTGTCACTGCCTCTTTGAATTTAATTGTAATTTTGGCATCGCTTTACAGAAACAAAAGCAAACGTATGATGGAACTATCTGAACATACTAAAAACATATTAGGACTGCATTTACCCACCGACCCGCGTTGGGTTGACCTTACAAGCATTTCACTTGAAGCCATTCTAACGGATCATGCTTATTGCGAACAGAAAGCGGCCACTACCTGTATTACTTTGATTCAGCGCTATTCTGATAAAGAAAAATTAGTGTATGAGCTGGCGCCCATTGTTGCAGAAGAATGGGGGCATTTCAGATTGGTATTAAATGAGCTGAAGAAAAGAAAACTGAAACTGGGCAAACAACGAAAAGATGAATATGTAAATAAGCTGATTGAGTTTCAGAAAAAAGGGGGTAGTCCGGAAGACAGGCTGCTGGATCATCTGCTAACGATGGCCCTTATTGAAGCCAGAAGCTGCGAGCGTTTTAAAAGATTAAGTGAGGGATTGAAAGATAAATACCTGTGCAATTTTTACCGCCGCTTTATGGAAAGTGAGGCAGGGCATTATACTTTGTTTATTGAACTGGCAGAGACTTATCTTGATAAAAAAACGGTAAGGAAAAGATGGAAGGAATGGCTGGTGTATGAAAAAACCGTGATGGATGAAATGGAAATAAGGGGCGACCGGATACATTAAATGCTTAACTGCGCCCTTGCGCCTTTGCGAGCAATTTTTCACGCAAAGACGCAAGGGCGCAGTTTTAATTGGTTGGGCCCAACCATAGTTATTGTTTCTCAGCAAAAAAACCAATCTCCTTTTTCATATCAAGGTATGGATGTTTCTCCTGGAGTATTTTTGTTTTCACCAGACAGGAAGACAGAAATTTTTTATGTTGCTCTGTTGAAGGATTAAAAGGTTTATGCTGATATGCCAGGTTGATCTCGGCAATCTCTTTCATCAACACCCTTGTTTCATCGTTCATACAGGCTTCTGTAAATTTCTCCCAAACATATTGCGTGGCCTGGTAATTGGGATGCACCAGGTCTTCTGCATAAAAACGATAATCACGCAGATCATCGATCACCAATTCATAGGCGGGGAAATAATATATCGATTCAAACTGCTCTGCTAATTCATGTACCGACTGGATCAACACTGCTTTGCTCCGGTTATTTTCAATCACACCTTCACGCAGATGCCGCACAGGACTGATGGTAAAAATAATACGCAGGCCCGGATTAAAGTGAAACAGGCGGTGCAGCATATCCTGCAGTATCTCTGTTGTTTCAGCAGCACTTAATAAACGTTTGGCAAACCAACCGGCCGGTCCTTTATGATTGTTGGCCGCCACAGTACCCACCTGCGCATTGGCTGCCTGTTCTGTTAATGTATATACCCATGCAGAACCCAGCGTGATCATCAGGTAATCTGTATTCTTTAACCAGTTATGCGCCTGTGTGGTTGATTGATTGATTTTTGTAACACTTTCTTCGGCAGTGATACCGGAAAAGCGGCTATGGTGTTTCCAGCTATGCCATGTTTCATTGTATTGAAAGATATCAGATCCAGAGATCTGCTTATCCTCAATGTACATCGCAATAGCTTCTGCAACACTTACGGGATTGAAGAGGATGCCATTGGGATTTTCCAACACACGAAACTTATGCCTTCTTAATTTCTCACCAATGTTTTCTGTAAAGCAGGACCCCATCAACAGCAAACTATATTGATGATGAATGGGGAATGGTAATTTCTTAATATCAAATTCAAAATGAAATTTCATACGCGCACATATCTGATACCAGGGTATTGTTTCGTTTATTCCAGAGTAGAAAATTAATGAAATATTTCATCAGCCATCCGCAAGCCTGCAATTAATGCTTCTTTATTTAATCCCTGTAGCAATCCTTTCTCTTCCAGGTAAGGGATCATCAAAGCAGTATCCATATTTCCTACCAGCTCATCCTGTGCCATGGGGCATCCGCCAATTCCTTTTAACGCACCATCAAATCTTTGGCAGCCTGCGGTTATGGCGGCTTCTAATTTTAATTGCCAGTTGGCAGCAGTTGAATGCAAATGCACACCAATTAATACTTCGGGGTATTGCGGAATCAATGTTTTTAGTGCGAAGGAAACCTGCTCCGGTGTAGCTAATCCAACTGTATCGGCCAGCGACAGGATACGAATATCTCTTCTTACCATTTCATCTGCCCAATGCAATAATATTTCTTCGTTGTAATTATCTCCGTAAGGATTTCCAAACCCCATACTCAGGTATACAACCAGTTGCTTATTATTTTTAATACACAGTTCCTGGATAGTTTCTACCCTTTGCACACTTTCTTCCATCGTGCTGTTGGTGTTGCGCAATTGGAAAACCGGTGAAACAGAAAACGGGAACCCCAGGTAACTGATCTCATCAAACACCACAGCCTCTTCTGCCCCGCGCGCATTGGCTACAATGGCGAGCAGTTTGGTATGGCTGCCCGAAAGTTGAAGATGAGGGATCACCTCTTTTGTATCGGCCATCTGCGGAATGGCTTTGGGCGAAACAAAACTTCCAAAATCGAGTGTATCAAACCCAACTTTTAATAAAGTATTCAGGTATTTTATTTTTTGTGCTATTGGGATAAAATGCGGCCAGCCCTGCATAGCATCGCGGGGGCACTCAACGAGAGTGAGTGGTGAGTGGTGAGTGGTGAGTGATGTATTATTCATTACTAATTAAAACCTGGCGCATTATTTATTAAACCTGTTTTAACCGTGCCTTTGTGCCTTAGTGTGAAAATAAATATTCTCACAAAGGCAGGGTTTGATTTGTTTACGTACTGTTCTAAAAAAAGATCCTTTATTTAACCATACGGTGTTTCATCGCTTCATATAAAATGATACCTGATGCTACTGATACATTGAAAGAATCAAATGTACCGGCCATGGGTATTTTAAAAAAATGATCGGCAGCTTTGGCAAGATAAGGCTGTACACCCTTGCCTTCATCGCCCATAATAATGCAGCAGGGATCTTCAAAAGGAAGATCAAACACATTCTCAGTGGCTCTCATTTCGCTGGTAAACACTTTTATGCCGTTCAGGTGCAAAGTATCAACTGCTTTTAATAAACTGTTTACGCGACAGATATGTATCAGTTCCAAAGCGCCTGCACTGCTCTTCATGGCTTCTTCATTTAAAGCCCCAACACCTTTATCGGGGATGATCAAAGCATGAGCGCCGCAACACACGGCACTCCTGGCGATTGCGCCGATATTGCGCACATCGGTAACCCCATCAAGCATCAGAAATAATGGCAATTCACCATTGGAAACAACATGGTCGATTACCTGTTGCAGATCCATATAAGCTACCCTTGCTACAAATGCGAGTACACCCTGGTGATTGGCTTTCGTCATCCCATTCAGTTTCTCAACAGGAACTACCTGTATGGGAATATTTTTCTCCCGTGCCAATTGCCGGATTGTATTGATCACATCTCCAACCGTATTTTTCTGCAGCAGAATTTTATCAATTGACTTGCCCGACTGGAGTGCTTCTACCAGTGGCTGGCGACCTATTATGAGTGAGTTTTGTTTAACAGACATTGGCAAATATATTATTTCAGTTTCCCTTCTACCATCAGTAGTTTTAATTTTAAAATAGCGGCAACGCTCATCGAATCGGTGATCTCACCATTCTCAACCATCCGGTATGCATTTTCGAATGTTATTTTTTTTATGACTATTTGTTCAGTCTCTTCCGGTTCTGCTTCCAACTGGGTTAAGCCGGTAGCGAGATAAATGATGGCCAGTTCATCACTTACAGAATTAGATAAATGCATCTGCAATAATACCTGCCAGTTGGCGGCCTGCAATCCGGTTTCTTCTTTTAATTCCCGTTGTACATTTTCCAACGGATTGGTGCCTTCCGGTGAACCGCCTTCGGGTATTTCCCAGCTATATTTATTCAACGTGAAACGATATTGGCCCACCAGGTAAGTGTTTGCTTCATCATCCAATACAATAACGCCTACTGCCAGGTTTTTAAAATGTACTTTTCCATAAATGCCTTTACCACCGCCGGGATTGATCACATCATATTCCGTTAAGCTGATCCACGGATTTTCATAAATCATTTTTTCGGCAGTAATTGTCCATGGGTTTTTATGCATGGTCAGTTTTTGGTTTTACGAATGGCTACCGGCAAAGAGATAAGCAAGTACAAAACAATCAGTCCCACCAAAGCAAATTTAAAAGCGGCACAGTAAAAAGTAAGTTGCAACGAAGCTGTATTATAATTACCTGCCACGCTTTGCAGCATTAACAGGTTCTCTGCAATATCAAGTGTTCCCGCAACAAAAGCCAATCTTGCCAGCCATAGTCCCAGTTTTTGTCCAAAACCTTTTGCCCATTTGATGGCACAATATTCCGATGCTACCGATAAAAAAGCCACATAGGCAACAATGAACAGAAAATCAAGCCATACATTCATCTTAACTACAGCTATATCCCAACCAATCAGTAATTCATGTAGTTTTTGAGGAGTGTCGGCAAATTCGAGATTGACAATTCCTTTTGGGCTGGCTGGTGTTTGCAGGCTGCCCCCCTGCCAACGCATTGCTACAATCATCAGCAAAGTAGCAATCGCTGTTACAGATAACTTTTTTTTCATGCTCATCCGTTTAGAGTTAGCAATCGTATACAATGCAATTATTCAGTATGCCGTTGCAATTGATACCCTAAAAATAAACAACCTCTGCCCAAAAGAGCAGAGGTTGTGATTATTTCTTTAAAAGCTTTGGTTACTTAAGACCGAAAGCTTTTTTTACTTTACTTACGTAATCAAGTTTCTCCCATGTAAAGAGTTCCACTTTTACTTTTTTCACTTTCCCGTTAGGTAAAGTGAATTCTTTGGTTACCACTTCGTTTTTACGGCCCATATGTCCGTAAGCCGCAGTTTCACTATACATGGGTGTTCTTAATTTTAAGCGCTGCTCAATAAAATAAGGGCGCATATCAAAAACACTCTCAACAAGCTTACCAATTTGTCCATCGGTGAGTTTTACTTTAGCAGTTCCGTAAGTATTCACATTGATTGAAGTAGGCTGAGCCACACCAATAGCATAAGAAACCTGAACCAACACCTCATCGGCTACACCTGCAGCAACAAGGTTTTTGGCGATATGACGTGTAGCATAAGCAGCAGAGCGGTCTACTTTACTTGGGTCTTTTCCGCTGAATGCACCACCGCCGTGTGCCCCTTTACCACCGTAGGTATCAACGATGATCTTGCGGCCTGTTAAGCCGGTATCACCATGTGGTCCGCCAATTACAAACTTACCGGTTGGGTTAATATGGTATTTGATCTTGTCATTAAACAGCTTTGCATATTTTTTATACTTGGCCTTTACCCTTGGGATAAGGATATTAATGATATCTTCTTTGATCTTAGCCAGCATTTTTGCTTCTGAGTCGAAGTCATCGTGCTGTGTAGAAACCACGATCGCATCAATACGAACGGGTTTGTTATTATCATCATACTCCAATGTTACCTGGCTTTTTGCATCAGGGCGGAGGTATTTGATCTGTTTGTTCTCTCTTCTCAGCGCAGCCAGTTCGATCAGGATCTTATGTGCCAGGTCAAGCGCCAATGGCATATAATCTTCTGTTTCGTTGGTAGCATAGCCAAACATCATTCCCTGGTCGCCTGCACCCTGTTCTTCTTTTTTCTTTCTGTCTACACCCTGGTTAATATCTGCAGACTGCTCATGAATAGCAGATAATATACCGCAACTGTTTGCTTCAAACATGTATTCACTCTTGGTATAACCGATTTTACGGATCACACCACGGGCAATTTCCTGAACATCTAAATAAGCTTTTGATTTTACTTCACCAGCCAGTACAACCTGTCCGGTAGTTACTAAAGTTTCACAAGCCACTTTTGATTGAGGATCAAATGCAAGAAAATTATCTATGAGGGCGTCGGAAATCTGATCGGCCAGTTTATCCGGATGTCCTTCAGATACACTCTCAGAAGTAAACAAATAAGGCATATAATTATAAATTTAATGGATGCAAATATAGAATAATCAGCTATTCATACTTAGATACGTGAGTAAATAATTCTCAACCGCATTCTGAAACGTGAATGGGTTCCGCCACCCAGTCTCACACGGCCATCACCCACATCGTTTGCTCCAGACGGGCTGATGTAATAAGCCTGGGTAAGGCCTGAACTTGGATATGGAGCCGTATAATGCAGCGAATCGTTGCTGGGTGCAGATAACCGAAGGGTAAATGAGCTGTCCTTTCTTGTTACAATGCCCTGTACATACCGGCTTACATCAAATGTATAAGCCGCAATTTTATCGTAGCCCGGCACTGTTTTATAGGTAAGATATCCCCCGAATGATGAGATATTAGCACCTGAGGTACCCAGGATATAATCGTTAGGAATATTGCGTAAGCTATTTGTAGCCGAATCATACCTGCTCAATAATAAATATCGGGGAGGTAACATCTGGGTTTCTGTTGTGAATAAGTTCGGATCGTCTGGTACTTGCTCTGCAATCAGTTCTGCCCGGTGAATAATCCGGTTGCTCAGTCCCTGTAGACCGGGTATTTTTATCCTGACATAAGTACCGGGACTGGTTTGCACATAAACAAGTGAATCCGGCTTAGACGTGGTGGTCAGATGCTTTGCGGCATCAGATCCTGACCTGTCGCGGGTAAGAAGGTTGATATCGCCACCATTAGCAGTACTGAATCTAAAATAAACAACAGAAGTATCTCTCTGGGTAGCTCCTGTTGAACTGGAACTATAATAAAGAGCAAACTTCGTGTTTGTATCAGACAGATTAAACTTTAATAAAGCATTGGCAGGTGAGGATGCATCGGCCGTTAAGGCAAATCCTGCAAAATAAGTTCTGAAAGCAGAATCGGAAAGATAAGCGTTGGTAGAGTCGTAATTTTTCAGAAATCTTTTGGCTACATCTCCTCTTAATGGGATACGTATCTGGTTCTTTGCATCTTCATAGCGGTTCTTTACTGAATCGCCCAGGCGCCTGATGTCTACATTGACAGATGATCCCAACGACTGACCAATATTTACAGGAGCAGCAGACGGGTAATTAGCCGGATAAGCCCTGTATGGATCAATCGGTGTTGTATTATCTATCTCAAAAACATTTAAACGCAGTGGTTGGGTAGAATCACCATAAAAACCACGGTAACTAAGTATCAATACAGCTGAGTCAACAACAACACTGTCTTTGTTTCCGGGAATATAATACGGGAAGGCATTAGGCTTCAATTCAAAAAACATAGAAGCTCTTGTTTTACCAAAAAGAGGATCATTGGTAATAGTACCAAAAACGTGATTATCCCCTTTATATATCCGGGTTGAGTCAGTATCTTCAAAACTGTCTGTGATCACATCTAATAGTGTATCCCTGGTAACAACTCCATCAATAGCCGGTATCAGTCCGCCACCTATATCAGTTGATGATATACGTGTACATCCTGATAAAAAAGCGGCCAAAATAATACAGGAAATGAATATTCTACGCAGCGTAAAAATTGAATACATGTGTTGGTGATTACTTGCCCGCAAGGTCGTTGTACAATTCTAAATACTCTGTTAAATCAGAATCCCATCCTTTAAAAGGAACAACCTTCTTTCCTTTTACTTTGGCGAATTCGTCTGACAGCTTTTTTTCAATTTTGTCGGCCCCAAAAGTAATGGCATCCGCAAAACTGGCACCGCCCTTGAACATGGCGGTATTATTGGCATCTTTGAAAGAATCCAGGTCTTTTTCTTTGATATTAGCGTTAATAAGCGCTTTCTGCATAAAATCGGCACCCAGTTTTTCTTTGAAGGTATTCTGTCCGATAGTAAACACTACCTTACTATTCCCAAAAACCGGTTCTTTTTTATAGGCAGTCTTAATGTAAGCAGGTATCAGAGCTGTCATCCAGCCACTGCAATGGATGATATCCGGAGGCCATCCGAATTTCTTAACGGTTTCCAGTGCGCCTTTACAAAAGAATACGGTACGAAGCATATTATCATCAAACCAATTTTCTTCCTCATCATGAAAAACCTGCTTCCGCTTAAAAAAGTCTTCATTTTCAAGAAAATAAACCTGTAAACGGGCGTTGGGCAGCGACGCAACCTTGATCTGTAAAGGATAATCATCATTATCAACCGATACATTGATCCCTGAAAGCCTAACCACCTCATGTAAACGGTGACGTCTTTCATTAATCACACCAAACCTCGGCATGATACATCTCACTTCGAGTCCGGTATCATTGCTCTTGATCGCCAGTTTATTAATCACCTCGGCGAATTCGGTCAGTTCCAGGTAGGGGGACATCTCGGTGGAAATGAACAATATTCTCTTCTTTATAGACATTAGTTTGCGAATTTTAGCTCGACGCAGGAAAAAATCAGTGTGCGAAGGTACGAAAATTACCGTGAAATGCAATTGCTTATAGGGCTTCCACCGCAATCCATCTATATTATCTCCTGCTTTATAAGACCCTGCACAGCATCTAAATAACTAATAATCAATACTTAAGGGAGGAACGCCTATGCAGGTGGCAATATTCTATAAGTTATGTAGGTTGATGTTCCCAAAACCAGGAGGTAGAAAAACAGGCAGCAGGCGCTTGGGATAGTTTGAGAGGTATCCCACACTGAAAATTTTGCTAACATCTGTTAACCGGATTATCAAAAAGCCGGGACGTAACATCTGATACTTCGAAGATGGAACAGGTTTTATGATTGAGTTTTTGCATTAACCTCTCTCCCGTCAAAAACCGGCTCATGGAAAAAAATCTGTGAACCTGCGGCTATATTTCTTTCAGACGTCCTTAACTCATACCCAAAGAGATTAACGTTGTGATGTAAAATGCGGGTATATAAAATGGCTTGCTTAACTTGCCGGTGAATGTTGCTTATATGAATAAGAGGATAGTATCGGTATTACAATATTTGTTTTTTCTTGGCTTAGGTGTGTTCCTTGTGTGGTGGAGTCTGCACCAGATACCTGATGAAAAATGGGGTGAATTCAAACACTCGCTGGAAACGGCCAATTTCTGGCTGCTGTTGCCTGTTTTTTTTATTCTTTCCCTGAGCCATATCCTACGCTCATTGCGCTGGCGGATATTAATGCTGCCAATGGGTTACACCCCATCCTTTCTGAATACTTTTTTTGCTGTTATGATCGGCTATCTTGCCAACCTTGCCGTACCGCGTTTGGGAGAAGTATTAAAATGTACCATCCTTGCCAAATACGAAAAAGTACCCGCCGAAAAATTAGTGGGCACCATTGTAGCAGAAAGAGCGGTGGATGTGATCTCTCTCGGCATTGTTTTTTTACTGGCCCTTATCAGTCAGTTTGATGTGGTTGGCGAATTTGGCATGCAGCTATTCAGGCAGTTATTTGAAAATAAGTCGGGCCATTTTTCTTATGTAAAAACAGGTGTGGTTCTGTGTTCTGTTATCCTGATCATCTTTGTGATCAAACATTGGTTCAATCAATTTGCACATCTGAAAATTGTTATACTGGCCAAGAAAATTCTGTGGGGCATATGGGAAGGCCTCAGCAGCATCCGTAACCTGAAACGCAAAGGATTGTTTCTTTTTTACACGGTTGGAATATGGGCCCTGTACATTACCGGCACATGGGTTGGTTTACTTGCTACTCAGGGCACTTCGCACCTGGGATTGGCGCAGGCTGTATCGGGACTTGCCTTTGCAAGTATTGGCATGATTGTAACACCCGGAGGTATTGGCGCCTATGCGTATTTCCTGGCTAAAGTGCTTGAAAAAAATGATATCCCTTTTGAGATAGGTTTTGCCAATGGTACCCTGCAATGGTTTGCTCAATTTATTATTGTGGTACTGGTAGGATCTGTGTGTATGGGACTTCTGCCTTTTTACAACAAAAGAAAACTACATGAAAGTAATTAGTGCCATAGAAAAAAAAATATACACCCTGCCGCAAATACTGGCGCAAATAGCCGCCTGGCGGATAGCCGACAAAACAATTGCTTTTACCAACGGTTGTTTTGATATACTGCACGAGGGACATATTTTTTCGCTTTCGCAGGCTGCACAGGAAGCTGACTATTTAATTGTTGGCGTTAACAGTGATGCCAGTACAAAAAGATTAAAAGGTCCGGAGAGACCTATTAACCACGAACACAGCCGTGCTTTGTTATTAGCCAGTCTGGTAATTGTAGATGCGGTAGTAATTTTTGAAGAAGACACACCACTGGAACTTATCACAGCCGTTCAGCCGGATGTATTGGTTAAAGGAGGCGATTATACCATCGATCAGATTGCAGGTGCAAAAGAAGTGATAGCTAATGGTGGGCGTGTAGTGATCAATCCGATTATGGAAGGTTTTTCTACAACGGGGATTATTGGGCAGATCAAGGCTTCATTTTCTTAAAATCTTTCAATTTTGAAATTTTGGAATTGGGAAATCTTTCAATTTTGGAATTTTGGAATTGGGAAATTGGGAAATTGATTTTTTAGAGGCTTCTGAAACTTAACATTGATAAAATATCTGCCTGTTTATATTTGGTTTTTAGATTTTTGAAAGCAGAATTGGGCAATTTCAAAATTTCCCAATTACAAAATTTCCCAATTACCGCATGCCAAAAAAATTATTAATCCAACGTGATATTAGCTGGCTCAGTTTTAATGCAAGGGTTCTTCAGGAAGCCAATGACCCTACCGTTCCATTAAAAGAAAGGATCCGTTTTCTGGGTATTTTCTCAAATAATTCAGATGAATTCTTCCGGGTTCGCGTGGCTACGTTAAAACGGATGCTTGAGTTTGCTGAGAAAAGAAAAAAACTGAATATGCATATGGAGGATGCGCCGCAAACCATCCTCGACCAGATACAGACTATTGTGCTGCAGCAACAGAATGAATTTAACAGGATATGGAGAGGTATTTTAGGTGAGTTAAAGAAACAGAATATCCACCTGGTGGACGAAAAACACCTGAACAGAGAACAACAGGCATTTGTAAAAAAATATTTTGAAGAAGAGGTACGCTCCAACATTATTCCATTGATGATTGAGAGTTTACCGCAACTCCCCTACCTGCGCGATAAAAGTATTTACCTGGGTGTGGTAATGCGCAAGAAAAAAACAGCCTACCAGCAGAAATATGCTTTGATAGAAGTTCCGGCAAAAGCGGTGGGCAGGTTTATTTTGCTGCCGTCAAAAGCCAATGAGAAACTGATCATTCTGCTGGAAGATGTGATTCGTTTTAACCTGCCTAACATTTTCTCTTATTTCGATTATGATCATTTTGACTCGCATATTTTTAAAGTAACCAAAGATGCTGAACTGGATATTGATAATGATGTAAGTACCACTTTTGTAGAAAAGATCGAGAAGGGATTAAAGAACAGGCGCAAGGGTAAACCGGTAAGGTTTGTGTATGACAAAGAAATGGATGCAGGTTTGCTGGAATACCTGATCCGCAGATTAAGCTTAAACAGGAAAAGCAATATCATACCCGGTGGCCGTATCCATAATTTCAGGCATTTCATGGATTTCCCGGATGTGTTCAACGCCAAAAACACACGCCGCGCTCCGTTTACACATGCCGCCCTGCAAACATCTATGCGCGTTACCGATGTGATTGTTAAGAAAGATGTGATGCTGCATTTCCCGTATCATTCTTTTAATGCGGTGATTGACCTGTTGCGTGAAGCGGCGATGGACCCTGATGTAACTTCCATCAAAATAACAGCCTATCGTCTTGCCTCCAATTCGAAAGTGATCAATGCATTGATCAACGCTGCCCGGAACGGCAAAGAAGTGGTAGTGATGCTGGAACTGAAAGCAAGGTTTGATGAAGAAGCTAATCTTGAATGGAAAAAAATACTGGAAGAAGAAGGCGTTACGGTTTTATTGGGTGTACCCAAAACAAAGATCCACGCCAAACTATGTATCATTAAAAAAAGAAAAGGCAATAAGACCATTCAGTATGGATTTGTAAGTACGGGTAACCTGAACGAGAAAACAGCTACTATTTATGGAGACCATTGCCTGCTTACCGGCAACAGAAATGTGATGGCAGATATTAACCGCATTTTTCGTTACCTCGAAAACTGGAAAACAGGTATTCATCATTTAAACGCTTGCAAAACGCTGATCGTTTGTCCAACCAATATGCGTCGGGCAATGCTCGCATTAATTGAACGTGAGATCAAACATGCCAAAGCCGGTAAAGAAGCCAGGATCACCCTTAAAGTAAATTCTTTAAGCGATGCGGAACTGATCTACAAACTAAACGAAGCTGTGAAAGCAGGCGTGGAAATACATATGGTTGTGAGGGGAATATTCTGCGCCAGGTTTGATATCAAAAAAAACAATAATAAAGTTTCTGCAGTAAGTATTGTTGACGAATACCTGGAACATGCCCGTGTATTGATCTTCCATAACCAGGGTAAAGAAAAAATGTATATATCAAGCGCCGACTGGATGGTGCGAAACCTCGACCACCGTGTAGAGGCAGCCGTTCCTGTAACCGATCCCGCGATCTGTGCCGAATTAAAGGATATTATCCACATTCAATTAAGAGATAACGTAAAAGCACGGATACTCGACCATGAATTAAAGAACAACTATGTACCTTCCGCAGGTAAAAAACGGATACGGTCGCAGATTGAGACGTATCATTACCTGTACAAGAAAAATATTGTGAATAGTGAGGTTAGCCGCCATTGATATCGGGAGTAACGCAGCAAGATTATTAATTGCCGAAGTAACGCAAAGCAGGGATGGGAAACCACAGTTTAATAAACTGAACCTGGTGAGGGTTCCGTTGCGGTTGGGCTTTGATGTATTTGAGAAAGGCGAGATATCCAAAGAGAAAAGGGGCATGGTACTGCAAACCATGAAAGCCTATGGGCACCTGTTAAATGCCTATGGCGTAAAGAATGTGATTGCCTGCGCCACCAGCGCCATGCGCGATGCCAGGAACAGCGCCGACCTGATCAGAAAAATAAAACTGGAAACAGGGCTTGATATCGAGATCATCAGCGGTGAACTGGAAGCGTCTATTATTTACGAGAACCATATTGCCGAAAACATGGACACCGACCACAGCTACATGTACATTGATGTAGGTGGCGGCAGTACCGAACTTACTTTTTTTGCAGACGGTAAATTAGTATTCAAACAGTCGTTCAACATAGGCACCATCCGTTTATTAAAAGATATGGTAGACGATGCCAAATGGAACGAGATGAAGGATACCATTAGAAGCAAAACCAAAGGCTATAAAAAAATAGTGGCCATCGGTACCGGCGGTAATATTAATAAAGTGTTCTCATTAAGTAAGAAAAAAGATGGCAAGCCCTTAAGCCTTCAGCTCTTAAAAGATTATTATAAAGAGATCTCTAATTTTTCTGTTGAGGACCGTATCAATATTTACAAACTGCGCCAGGACAGGGCCGATGTAATTGTGCCTGCCCTGCAGGTGTACATCAACGTAATGCGCTGGTCTGATACCGATGAAATTTATGTGCCTAAAATTGGATTGGCCGATGGATTAGTACAGCACCTGTATTATGAGTTACTGGCCAAGAATGCCATCACCGCCTGATAACAGTTAAAACCGTGCCTTGGTGCCTTGGTGTGCAAAAAAACTCGCGCAAAGGCACAAAAGCACGGTTTTAGTTTTCCCAACTCCGCACTCTCCTGCATACACGGTTTTTCACCGATGGCAAGTCCTTATTCACCCATATTCTTTTACAGGTATATTGGGGAAGGATAGTTTTGATTCAAACTCCCCCCATGAAAACGCTTTTATTGATTGCTGTTTTATTGATGGCAGGCATTTTCACTGAAAAGAGTATCGCCAATCCGGTGGCTGTCAATGATACATCTGCAAAGATCAATCATGTGCAGGATGGTAATATCAATGAATGGAGGATTGAAAAATTTGAAACGGATAAAGACACACATATTCTTTACTGCATAGACCACGACATGAACAACCTGTACCTGGCCATGAAGATAAACGACCAGCGTACGCAGCTAAAATTGATGACACATGGCATGAACTTATACATTGATAAAAAAGGGAGAAAAAGAGAAGGCACGGGTATTGAGTTCCCTGTTAAGAATGAAGGTAGTGGGTTTGAAGGAAGAGAAGGAAAACAACCTGATCCAAAAGAAATAAGGGAGCGGTTGGCGGCTACTATGATATTGCTGAGATCATTCGGGTTTGAAGACCAGGATGATAAAACACAATTGATAGCTTCAGAAACCGGAGTGAATATTGCGTTCGACTGGGATACAGCAAATAACATGTACATCGAATACCAGGTGCCGCTTAAATTTATAGGACCACAGGCTGCCTTAAATGGTAAAACCCTGGGAATAGGCTGGAAAATCAATGGTATTAGCGCACCACCATCCGGTGCTTCTACCGGAGCATCCTCTTTTGGGCAGGCCGGTAATGGCTTTGGCGGAGGTGGGGGAAGAGGAGGTGGTGGCCGTGTTGCAGGTTCTGGCAGCAGTGTTGCCAAAGTAACCTTCGGACCAAACTTATCAGACAGCCGGTTTCAGGAACAAAGTATCTGGACCAAATACATAATTAGTTTTTAAATTCAATTATCAAACCATTTTACTTGCGTAATAAGAATAACAAGAAGATCGTCACATTCATCGCCCATACTGCGGCATGGATCTGTTTTTTCACACTACCCTACCTGGTTTTTTTTCCGAGGCTGCGTGATTTCAGCATGAGTAATCATCAACTGGCTTCTATTATCTGCAATAATATATTCCTGGTTATTTTTTATTATCTCAACACCATTGTACTGATACCAAAATTCCTTGCCAAAGAAAAATGGTTATGGTATGTGCTGTCTATCGTAGCATGCCTGCTCATCTTTTTATATACACCCAAAGAGATTGCTACACTGATTGCAGAGCCGGAAGGATTTAACCCGCAGAACAGGGAATTCATCCGCAACCCTGCCTATACAGGTAAAAAACATTTTCACGGAATGATGATGAGGGGTAACCGGCCCGGGGCAGATCCCTATAGCACCGTATTATTCCTGCTGGTATTCACCATGGGCACCAGCATATCGGTGATACAACGCTGGTTGCGCACCGAGCAAACAAGAAAAGAAATGGAAAACGAGAAGCTGAATACAGAATTATCATTTCTGAAATCGCAGGTTAACCCACATTTCTTTTTTAATACGTTGAACAATATTTATTCGCTGGCCGTTGTGCGCAGCGAGCAAACAGCGCCTGCAGTGATGAAGCTATCCGCCATTATGCGGTACATCCTTACTGAAACGCAGCACGATTTAGTTCCACTTTCAAACGAAGTGGAATTCATCCACAACTTTATAGATCTGCAGAAAGTAAGACTGACTGATAAAGTGTCACTGAATTTTACTACGGAAGGCAGTATAAGCGACCTGCTGATTGCTCCGCTGCTTTTTATTCCTTTTGTTGAGAATGCATTCAAATACGGTGTAAGCACCAAAGAAGCATCGAACATTAATATAGAAATAAAAACGGTTGCCAATACAGTTGTATTTACTGCCACAAATTATATTGTGCCGTCAGAGAACAACCTGATGGAAAACACAGGTATTGGGATCAACAACGTAAAACGCCGCCTGGAACTGATGTATCCAGGCAAACACCAACTGAGTACCGCACAGAAAGACAATTATTATACTGTTCACCTGGAAATTGAAACCTGATGATCCGCTGTATTGCAATAGACGACGAACCACTTGCCCTGCAATTAATTAAAGAATATTGCGGCAAGATCTCTTTTCTGAAACTGGAGAAAACATTCACCAATACAGATGAGGCCAAAGCTTATCTGCAGGATAATAAAGTAGACCTGCTTTTCCTCGATATACAGATGCCCGATATCAACGGTATGCAGTTTTATAAAAGCCTGGTTGAAAAGCCACCGGTGATCTTTACTACAGCCTATAAAGATTTTGCCGCAGAAGGTTTTAATGTAGACGCTGTTGACTACCTGCTGAAACCTTTTGAATACGACCGTTTTTTGAAAGGCTGTTACAAAGCCAAAGAATACCTTGAGTTTTTAAGCTCGCAGGAGTTGCAGCTCAATTCCATCTTTGTAAAAGTGAATTACGAGATTATGAAGATCAACCTCAAAGACATTGAGTTGATTGAGGCGCTGGACGATTATATCAAAATATACATCAAACCCAATCCTGTACTCACTTTAATGACACTTAAAAGCATACAGGAAAAATTACCGGTCCGCGATTTTGTGCGGGTACACCGTTCTTTTATTGTGCCATTGAGCCGCATCGAAAAATTCAGCAAAACCAAACTGTGGATCGCCGGAAAAGAAATTCCGATAGGCAGCAGTTACAGTGGTGTGTACGATCAGTTACTGGCTGTTTCAAAAACAAAGTAATTTCCCCGATTGCAGCGGGCTACTCACCTATCTGTTCCATTCAACATCAGCACAGTAGATAATTTTACACGGATCATTTTTCATAAATGTTTCATGCAAGGTTTTGAAAAAAGGTATTATCTGCTGTTCTCAGCATGGGTAATACCTTTTTACCCCCCGGCCCCCTGAAGGGGGAGTTGGAATGAGCCCCGGCGGGGCTCTGTTTTTTACTGATAACAAAGCTCACTAAAACTATACTACACATCTAACTCCCCCTTCAGGGGGCCGGGGGGATAGGTAAATTTATTCCCCTATTTACTATGTTACGAACTACCTTCGCAAAAACATTTTCCGAATGGAATTTCTCAAACAACTGGGTATAGCTGATAAGAATCATGGTGTGTCAACCGGTATAGAATGGATCAACAGTAATGGCGCTGTCATTGACTCCTTCTCTCCTGTTGATGGTAAAAAAATCGGCTCGGTAGCAACCGCCGATAAGCAATCGTACGAATCTGCGATAGCCAAAGCGCAGGAAGCATTTAAAACATGGCGCATGTGGCCCGCACCCAAACGCGGAGAAATTGTACGCCAGGTAGGCGATGCCCTACGCGCCAATAAAGAACCATTAGGCAAATTAGTTAGTTACGAAATGGGCAAGAGCCTGCAGGAAGGCTACGGTGAAGTACAGGAGATGATTGATATCTGCGATTTTGCAGTGGGCCTCTCCCGCCAGTTATATGGGTTAACCATGCACAGCGAAAGACCTGCACACCGCATGTACGAACAATGGCACCCATTGGGTATTGTGGGCATTATTTCTGCATTTAATTTTCCGGTGGCGGTATGGAGCTGGAACAGTGCATTGGCATGGGTTTGCGGAAATGTTACCATCTGGAAGCCGAGCGAAAAAACACCTTTATGCGGTATTGCCGTACAAAAAATAGTTGCTGAAGTATTTGCCAAAAATAATGTACCCGAAGGCGTGAACGGACTGGTACAGGGCGGCAGAGAAGTGGGCGAATGGTTGAGTAACGATACCAGAATTCCACTGGTATCTGCCACAGGCTCTACCCGCATGGGTAAAGCTTTGAGCGCAGCCGTTGCGGCGCGTTTGGGTAAAAGCATCCTGGAACTGGGTGGTAATAATGCCATCATTGTTTCTAAAGAGGCCGACCTGGATATGGCATTGATCGGTGCTGTGTTTGGGGCCGTGGGTACAGCCGGGCAACGTTGCACCACTACCCGCAGACTCATCATTCATGAAAGTGTGTACGATGCGTTTAAAGAGAAATTAGTAAAAGCCTACAGCCAGTTACGCATTGGCGACCCGTTGGATACGCACAACCATGTAGGGCCATTGATTGATGCCGATGCGGTAAAGATGTACCTCCACGCTATTGAGCAATGCAAACAACAGGGCGGGAATTTTATTGTTGAAGACGGTGTATTAAATGGCAAGGGATATGAAAGCGGCTGTTATGTAAAACCATGCATAGCCGAAGTAAAAAACGAGATGGCCATTGTGCAGCACGAAACCTTTGCACCCATTTTATATTTGATAAAATACAAAACACTGGAAGAAGCCATTGCATTACAGAACGATGTACCACAGGGACTCTCTTCGGCAATTATGACCGTTAACATGCGCGAAGCAGAATTATTTCTTTCGCATGCCGGCAGCGATTGCGGTATAGCCAATGTTAACATAGGTACCAGCGGTGCCGAAATTGGCGGCGCTTTTGGCGGGGAAAAAGAAACAGGTGGTGGCCGAGAAAGTGGCAGCGATGCATGGAAAGCTTATATGCGCAGGCAAACCAATACCATTAACTGGAGCGACAAACTGCCTTTGGCACAAGGCATTGTGTTTGATTTATAGTGGATTGCAATATCTTATTTTGAAAAGCTTTAACCGTTGGTTAAGGCTTTTTTGATAGCACCTTTCCTGATTGAAAACCATAACTACTCAGTAAGAATAATGTATTTTTAAGTACCGGATTGTATGCTTCATCTATCTAATATCGAATACCATGACTAAGCGATTAGCATTTTAAATATCACTCTGTTCCTCATTGACCTGTTTCTCTCAAAATTTTATTGACAAGGGCAGAAAAAGAATAGTATCCGGTTTGAATAAACACATTTTAAAAAGTCAGATGCAAGCAACGCTTCAGGAAACCGATTCAACAGTACGAATGCTTGTGCGTGACCCTAAATTTAAGCCTGCTGAATTCACTTTTTATTTCAACCAGGAAGACAAATGTATTTCGGAGGTAAGTGAAGCCTGTGATTCATGCATTACTGGCTATTTTGCTAAGGCAGTTAAAGACAAATCATACAACTGGGTAAAAATAAATCCGGAGACCTTTTTATCGAAATACTCAAAACATTTACTCGCTGAAGTTCTAAGTAACAATGGGTCTGCTTTTTTAAGAGTTAGAAAGATTAACTGGACAAAAGAGCAATATGCTCAATATTTGAGTACATCAAAAAAATAGCCGGGGATAATGACGAATCTCATTCCAAAATGAGATCATCCCGGCTCTATCGCAATGTATATCCCCATCTTTTGCAGCTTTGGGTAGTGGCATTTTCGATCCCCCCCTTCCTTCTGCCGTTTCAGGCTTTGTTGTTATGAATTATTTTACAAAACGATCCAAACTGACATAGGGTTGACAGTAGAACAATTTAATTTTGATAAAAAAGCAGAATGATCCTGGAAAATATAAAACCATTTGAGGGCCAGCATTGCGAAACTACAGCAACTGGAACTTTATTACGTCAACTTAGCATCGAACTTTCGGAGCCCATGTTATTTGGCTTAGGCGAAGGGCTTGGGTTTATTTTCTGGAATATGAAAACAATGGATTTCCCTTTTATCGGCGGCAGGGTAAAGCCAGATGAATTAACCAAAAATATTGCAAAAAATCTATCCCTCGAATTGACTGTTAAAGAAACCGCCTCGCAGCAAAAAGCATGGAACAATGTTAAGGAGCTGATAGACAACGGGCAGGTTGTAGGTTTAAAATTAGACTGCTTTCATCTTGACTATTTTTCGAAACCTTTCCATTTTGCAGGACACTATGCTGCACTTTACGGCTACGATAAAAATGATGCTTTCTTAGTGGACACCAAACCACAGGGCGGCAAAGTAAAAACTTCTTTGAAAAGTTTGGCATTGGCCAGAGCTGAAAAAGGGCCAATGTCATCAAAAAATCTGTATTACACGATTCAAAAAACAGGCAGGAAATTTGATTTGAAAAAAGCAATTGTTACAGCAATCAGAAATAATGCAACTGACTATTTGAATCCACCTATTTCAAATATTGGTTACAAAGGAATTTTAAAAGCAAGTTCCGAAATAATCAAATGGTTCAAGACAAGTAAAAGTATAGAAACTGATTTCAAAACAACGGCCATGCTTATGGAAAAAGCCGGAACAGGCAGGGCTTTGTTCAGAAACTTATACAGGGATTTTTTAAAAGAAAGTTATGATTTGCTTAAATTGGACAAGATAAAAGCCTGTAGCGAAGACTTTGTGGAAATTGCAAAACTCTGGACTTCTGTTTCAGGCTTATTTGAAAAAGTAAGCCAAACAAAAGACTTTAAGTATATTCAGTTGGCATCAGCTATTTTAAAAACAATATCAGAAAAAGAAAAAACTGCGATGGAGATTTTAGCGGCGATTTAGTAGTACATAACCCGCCATTCTAAATGTGATGCTTTCAGATACTGAAAGCATCACATTTAGAATGGCGGGAAACTTTGGTAAAACCTATAATCATCACCAGAAAATTCATGAACAACCGCTTTCAAACAAACACCGCAGAATGGAACAGGTTCGTGCACCTGTTTAAACGGCAGGAAATACCCGCAAAGACAGTCCTGTTGCGGGAAGGTCAGGTTTCTAAAAAAGCATTTTATATTGAACAGGGCTGCATCAGGTTATTCTTTAACAACAATGGCAAAGACATCACCTTCCAGTTCTTTTTTGAAAGCGAAGGTGTTTCTTCTGCTGAAAGCTTCAGAACAAACCAGCCAAGCCTGTTCACTATTGAAAGTATTGAGCCCTGCATTATTCATTCCATCTCCAAAAAAGATTTTCAAACTATTCTTAATAGCTCTCCTGCCATTAAACAACAGGTAGAAGAACAAATCTTTCAACGGATGTTTTTTTATCAAAAACTGTTCCTGTCGCACATTAAAGACAACCCACAAAAAAGGTATGAGGAGCTGCTAAAACATTACCCAAAAATTCTGCAGCGGGTGCCGCAACATTATATCGCTTCTTACCTTGGCATTACGCCTGTTTCATTAAGCCGTATCCGTAACAGGCGGTGATCATTTCTTAACAATTGTTATCGTTTGCCCATTGTAATCTTTCCAGTTTTGTGTTGTAAAAATTAAAACAGCACAGCTATGAAAGTAGTCATCGTTTTTAACCATCCGTATGATGGCAGTTATTGCAATGCCGTTTTACAGGCAGTAGCGGCAGGACTTGCCAAAGGCGGTCATGAAATTGACCTGATCCATCTTGACAAAGACAATTTTGACCCTGTAATGCGTGCCAAAGATCTTGAGGCATTTGCCAAAGCAAAATTTGAAAAGAGAAATACCCTGCAGGCGCTGGACCCTATGGTGCTTAATTACAAACTGCGGCTTGAAAATGCGAATCATTTAATTTTCATTTTCCCGATCTGGTGGGAGCTGATGCCTGCATTAACAAAGGGTTTTATCGACAAAGTTGTATTTCCGGGTGTTACCTACGATTATAAAAAGGAAATAAAGATGGTTTGCAGGCTGAAAAACCTGAAAGGGCTCACCGTTATCACCACTATGAATTCACCATCTATTGTTTACCGGATCGTATTTGGCAACGCTATTAAAAAAGCTATCCTCACCGGCACTTTCTGGAAAATTGGTGTTAAGAACAGGAAATGGATCAGCCTGAATATGGTGAAGTTTGTTTCAGAACAAAAAAGAAAAAAATGGCTGCTAAACCTGGAGCATAGGTTCTCAAAACTCAAATAAAAAACAAGTTGTACTTTTGGGACATGGATCGGCTATCTGCGTATATAAAGGATATCAGCAAACTGTGCTCTGCGTATGGCGTAAAGCACCTATATGCATTTGGTTCCATTCTCACAGATCAGTATAACACCAGGAGCGATATTGATTTTATTGTAGACTTTCTTCCAATAGATTCTAAAGATTATGCTGATAACTATTATGATCTGAAGTTTTCACTCGAACACATCTTAAACCGCAAAGTTGATCTGCTTGAAGAAAAAGCCATAAAGAACCCCTATTTTCTTGAAGCAATTAAGGAAAAAAACAAATTGTTTGAAACCCTGAATAACATCTTGGCATAAATAAAGATTAATGTGTTATGCTATGAAACACATAGTTACATAGGTCAGGAAACAGGGCATATAATTCAAAAAATATACTTTTCTTTTGTTTTCCTATGTAGCTATGTGTTTAAAAAGTGATTTGAAGTAAGGATAATCAGATTATTAAATACTATTAAAAGTATAGCACGTCTGTACATTTAGATTTTAATAGCACAACATATTAAGGTTACAATTAACAACTTCTCTCTCCTGCATAAAATACCCACATCTTTCGTAACTTTAGCCAGTGGCTATTTCCATAACATAACGGCGCCTCTCTCCTGCTGTTTCCTGCTTTTTGCCGTTATGCATCATTTTAAAAATGCCCCTGATGAAAAGCAAAACTGTTCAAACTGAAATTGATGCCAGCTTCCTGTATCAGCAACTTGCCGAGCATGAGGAAGACCCAACCATTGCCAATGTTTTCAGACAAATGAGCGGGATTGAAAAAAGCCATGCAGAAGCTTTTGCCAAAAAAGAAAATATCAGTTTTGACAACTTAATGCAGCCATCATGGAGAGCGAAAACATTAAACACCATCGGCAAAATATTCGGGTACGATTATGTACTGGGGGCGTTAATGGATACGGAAAAAAGTATTTCATCTGCTGTAATAAACACCAAACAAAAGAACAAACAGGAAATAACAGGCACAGAAACAACCCATGTAAAAATTCTCCGCTCCATACTTGAAAAAGAAGAGAAAGTAACAGGCACACAACTGTCTAAATTTGAAAGCAGGCACCGTTCTGTTGGCGGCAATGCCATTAGGGCGGCGGTATTGGGCGGCAATGATGGCTTAGTTTCTAATTTCAGTTTGATCATGGGTATAGCCGGTGCAACATCCGGGCAGGAAGGGGTTTTACTGGCGGGACTGGCGGGCTTATTGGCCGGCGCCTTATCAATGGCTTTGGGCGAATGGATCTCGGTAAAAAGCTCGCAGGAATTATACGAAAACCAGATGCAGATAGAATTGGAAGAGTTAGAAACCAATCCCGAAGGCGAAATGAAAGAACTGGCATTGATCTATATTGCCAAAGGCATTCCGGAAAAACAGGCTTATGAAATGGCTGCTGAGATAATGAACAATACAACACACGCACACGAAATATTAGTAAAAGAAGAACTGGGCATTAATGCAGAAGAATTAAAAGGGTCTGCCATTGAGGCTGCTGTATATTCTTTTATCCTGTTTGCTATTGGCGCTGTAATACCTGTGATACCTTTTATGTTTACAAACGGTATGCAGGCCATTGTTATCAGTGTTTCGTTAAGTGCTGTTGGTTTGTTTTTAATCGGATCAGCCATTACTTTATTTACCGGCAGAAATGTATGGTTTTCCGGCTTCAGGCAGGTACTGTTTGGTTTAGCCGCCGCGGCTGTAACTTTTGGAATCGGCAAATTAATAGGTGTTTCAGTTGGGGGATAAATAAACATCATTTTAAAATTTTATCAAGCCTTATTTACAGATTATAACACTGCTTACCAAAACCAATAAAGTCTACAAAAAATCAGGGCAAATTTTATAACTTTAAGCGTACTATTTCTCCACTTTTAAAGTTTTCTGTATGAAAACCCCCAAACTTCTTTTCTGCATGGTTGTTTTATTATGCCAAACCGGATTTTCACAAGAAGCAACTACCGCTAAGCAAGCCTTTCCTTTATGTAATTCTTTTGACCTCCTGGTTCAATCTGCCGCCTCTGATTTTTCAAATTTAAGGGGGGCAAAAACCGGCAATGCTGATGGCAAGGAATTTTATTCTACTATACAGATCAAGGATGCAAAATCATCCACCATCAATGGTTTTTTAGATTATTACAGTTTTCATGCAGATTTTGGCAGGTTTGCAACCAATGAAGAAGCTTCGAAATTTATGAAAGACCTGCAGGCCGAATTTGTAAAATGCAAACCCGGCTTTGAATTTGTTATTGCAAAAGACAGGCAGATTAATCAGTATCATTATTACCTGGTCAATAAACACAATGCGGGAATCAGGTATTACAATGCCTATCTTGATAAAAGAAAAGTTGACAACCTCTTTGAAGTAAGTTTTACCATGTATAAAAACGACCTGCTTCGGGAATATATTTATTTAACCAATGAGCCGGATCAATCGCAGCAACAGTGTAAGGAGGTACGCAAAGTTGTTGAAGCATCTAAAACAAAATTTGAAGGAATCAGGGGAGAATTGACCAACAACGGATACATTGAATTCTACAATAGTAATTTTTGCTTAACAGGCTTAAACAACTGTCGCATTTTTCCCGTAAATGTATTTCACAAACAACCCACTTTCCAGGTGCAGGTAGCCGGCAATTTATCGCAGGATAATGCCACAAGAACAATTGAGAGCGTAAGCGCCCTGATTGCTGCATCATTAGGAAAAGACTATGCAGCAGGCAGTTTTAAAAATGGTTCACGTGTGGCATTCTGTTTAAAAGATGATGTAGGAAAAGAAGGGAAAGAGCTGATCGTAATTGAGAAAAAAGAATCTGCAGCATCATTCACAAAAACAATATCTGTTACTTTGGAGTTTTATTCAATCAATCCTTAGATAAAAACAGCAGGGATAATCAACAACCATACATAATTGACAGAATAATGAAATGGAATTCGGTTCTTTATGATCAAAAACATGATTTTGTATCTAAGTACGGAGCAGATGTAATTGAATTACTTGATCCGCAGAATGGCGAAAATATTTTAGATCTTGGCTGTGGAACCGGCGACCTGGCAGAACTGATCAGAGCAAGAGGCGCCAATATCACCGGCCTCGACAGCTCGCCTGAAATGATTGAAACTGCAAAAGCTAAATACCCTTTTATCGCATTCGATTTAAAATCTGCTGATAATTTTAGTTACGATGAAAAATTTGATGCGGTATTTTCTAATGCAACGCTGCATTGGATATTGGAAAAAGAACAGGCAATTTTCTGTATTTATGAATGCCTGAAACCAAACGGGAGATTTGTTGCAGAATTTGGAGGCAAAGGCAATGTTGCTAATATTGTTACAGCCTTGCAGGATGCTTTACGAAAGAAAGGACTTCCTGATATTGCCAATAAAACCATCTGGTATTTTCCTTCATTGTCAGAGTATACTTCCTTACTCGAACAAAAAGGATTCAGGGTAACATTTGCAGCACATTTTGACAGGGAAACATTATTGAAGGATACCAACGGCGTTAAAAACTGGATCCAGATGTTTGGACGCTCCTACCTGGATGGCCTGGACAGTAAGCTGGTTGACGATATTTTAACAACAGTGGAAGAACAGGTAAAGCCAACCAATTACAAAAATGGCAATTGGTATGCTGATTATAAAAGGCTTAGAGTTGTTGCCATAAAAGAAAGATAGCTACCCACGGTAAAATATTTTCTTGTTTATTTTCACCAAATCTGAGGTTATGAAATATTGGGTCATCTTCCCGGCTGTATGCATCGGATTTTTATCCTGTAAACAACCCGATAACAATCTGGCGCTTCAAAACCGGATAGCCACTTTAGAGGCAAACCTTTCAAATACCTATAAACCGGGTTTGGGCGAGTTTATGAGTTCTATCCAGGTTCATCATTCCAAACTCTGGTTTGCAGGCATTAATCAAAACTGGAAATTGGCCGATTTTGAAATACATGAGATCATGGAGGCATTGAGCAACATTAAAAGATACCAGACTGAAAGAAAAGAATCACAAAAAATTGATATGCTTAACCCGGCTTTAGACAGCGTTAATACTGCCATTCAGCAAAAGAATTATTCAGCATTCAAAAGCAGTTATATTAATCTAACCAACACCTGCAACAACTGCCATCATGCCGTTGATTTCGAATTTAATATTGTAAAAATACCAGAAACACCCCCGTTTAATAACCAAAGTTTTAAAACTGATGGTGCTCAATAAGAGAACCTGTCTGTCGGCAGACAGGAGACAGACGAAAAAGAGCGCCTCTGAAATTCGGGAACACGCTCTTTTTCTTCTTCTCTTCGTTCATCTTTTATTGAAACCTGTAGGTAACTATGTGTTCAATAACTCAAAACGTTATTATTTACTTACGTAGATACTGATCATCCCCCCGCAGCCAGTCTTCCCGCATCGGTGCAAAGAAACAGATGTACACGGTATCTTCCAATACAGTAATGGAATGTGGAATGTTTGATGGAATAACAAGCACTTCGCCGGCATTAACCACCACTTCACGGTTATCAAAAACATATTTCATCCTGCCGGAAACAACCCATGAATATTCTTCACTCTCATGCGAATGGCGGGCCGCATAGGCCCCTTCTTTAGCAGTAAACCTTGAAAGTGTAGCTTTTTCTCCATACACTGCCTGGCGTACCAGCTTATCATTTAATTTCTCTTCTTTAAAAGTTTGCCAGGCAATTTTCTTAATCTCAGCCGGCTTTATAATAATGGCCGGTTCTTCTTCTTTGTAGAGTCCGGAACCTACTATGTAAATTTCACCGTTATGAACCACTTTGCGTACATAAGTTTGTTTAAGCGCAGGGGTATTATCGCCGGGCTTGTACCAGTAGCAATCCAGCCAGGCACTGCCTTTTGCCATAACAGCCTCTATCTGATCTTTGATCACCAGTTTCCCTTTCAGGTCTTTCAGATCTATCAGGTTCATTCCCTCAAAGCTGGGCTGTGCAGGGTTCACCAACTCAGTACCCTGTTGATTCTGAACAAATACATAAGTGTTCATAAAAATAAACGGACCTGTTTTATCGCGCAGTTGCGGAAAAGCGTCTTTGCCGTGATTAGCTACAAGATCGGCCGCACGATTTACAACATCTTCAATAAAGGCTTTGTCCATCTGCATCTTGTAAATTCCGCAGCCAACAATATAATCCTTGCCGGAAGGGAATGTTACTTTTTTCACGAAAGTGGATTTCCATGTGGGAAAGATATCTCCCGGTTCAGGGTACATATAGTGAATCCATCCTTCACCGCCGGGTAAAGCAGCCGCGCCAAGAAACATTTTACCGATGGGTCTTCCAAGCACATCTTCCAAATTGCTCACATTTACTCCTTCGCTCGCGGGGTCTGCAGCGTGGAAGGTTCTTATACCATCCATTGTCCAAACAAAAAAGTATGTATCATCATGAAACCATTTGGTGCCTTTCTGCCTGAATTCAGGAAATGCATTTTCACCTTTTTGTTCAAATACTGCTGCAGCATCGCGCACAAGTGACATTAACTCAGGAGCAGCCATTTTCTTAATCGCAGAAACTGCTTTAGGAGCATCGGCCAGGTAAACACCACAGCCAACCAGCACCCATCTGTCTCCTATCTGTGCTTTACTTACGTAAGTAGACTTCAGTGTAGAAATACTTTCTCCGGGTTTGGGCCACATATAATCTACCCAGCCGGAACCACTACGCTGTACTACTTTAAACATTTCACGGATCAGGTACTTGCCATGTGTATCTTTCAGGTCCATAATATTTCGTCCTTCAAGATTTCTGAAACCCGGGTTAACAAGATCAATACCATTTGTATCAACAACAAATATGTACGCATCTTTCGCAATAAAAGAACCTTTGGGATCATGGAAAAGTTTAAAAGCAGCCGTATCATTCTGCTGAATTTGTCCCACTGCTTCTCTTACCGCATCAACCACAAATTCTCTTTCCATACGGTCGTTATACATACCGCTGCCAACAATATAACTTTTGCCCGATGGTGTTTCCACCAGTCTTACATAACTGCTCTTCCAACGTGGAAGTAATCCGCCGGGAACGGGCCATTGATAATGGTACCATCCTGCAGGTTTATACATAACCGATGTAGCCGCATCAAGCAGTCCTTTAATGATAGGCTTTCCGTTAATGTCTTTCAGATTGATTTGATTATCCCCTTCCAAATCAGGATCAGGGTGCACGAGCATATTGCCTTTTGGATCGAGAATGAAAATGTATGTATCGCCATGCCGCCACCGGCTGTCAGCAACACGAAAATCTTTAAAAGCTTTTTCGCCCTTAACACGAAGCAGCTCTGCCGCATCTTTTACCAATGCAATAAGCTGGCGGGTTGTGTCGTATTGGTAGAACTGATCACCGTTGGTGTCGTTCACTACCTGGGATTGCGTCTTATTCGCTCCAATGAATGAAAGCGCAGCAATCATTAAAAAGATATATTTTTTCATAACCAATAATTTTTCTCAGGTAAAAATTGTTTCCGGAAAGGCAGTTTCTGTTTGGAAAACTAAGAACGAGATCTTTTTTAAACAATGACGGCCATCTTGGTTTATTGTGATATTAATCAGCTTTCCCTATTTAGCCATGCATCCAAACAGATTGAAAAAGAACAAGTTCAGAAATCAGCAGCTTTATTCTTATACGATAACACCTTCTCACCAACTGCGCCTTAGCGCCTTTGCGCGAGCATATTTTTCCGCGCAAAGGCGCTAAGGCGCAATTTGACGCCAATGGTATTTTGTGGGAAATATGCTGAAATCTTACCTTCAACATAAGATAAAGCCAGATTGGTTTGGTCTAAACCGATGTAAAGACTTATAAACCATTAGTGCCTTTGCAGAAATTATTATTTACTATGATCAACATAACTACTTTAGAAAAAGCAACTGACTTATATAAACCAAGGCGCATCAGGAAGTATGTACTGGTCTGGTGTTCATCCGGCAACGCAACAATGGTTGTGGATGAAAATGTATTTGAATTAAAAGCCAATACCGCTATCACCATAACATCCGGACAAATTCATTACATCAAAAAAACAAAAGCTGCCAAAGGTTTTGTGCTTGAATTTACTTACGATTTTTTTTGCAAGGATGATAAAGACATTGAGCTGATCTTTCATAACAGCTTGTTTTGTCATTTTGCCATGAACGAGGTAATTCCGCTCGGCAAAAGCAAACTGGCTGGGATGGAATTGACACAGATTGAAAAAGAGCTGAAACAAAAACCCTATCAATACCTGATCTCTACGCACAGCATGATCAAACTGATACTGGTTGAGTTAAACCGTTCTAAAATAAAACAGGGCGGTGAGATCTATAAACCTGATGCCCTGTTCCTGAAATTTTTGGAAGCATTAAGAGCCCATTTCAAAGAAAACCCCACTGCCAGGCAATTGGCTGTGTATTTGGGCACCACAGAATCCAAACTGAACGAGCTATCAAAACTGCATACAGGCAGTACCGCGCAACATGTGATACACGGACTGGTAGCATCTGAAGCCAAACGCCTGTTTATGTATGAAAAATTATCGGTTAAAGAAGTGGCCTATGAACTGGGGTTTAATGACCCTTTTTATTTTTCCAATTTCTTTAAAAAGCAGACAAAGCAATCTCCAAAAATGTATAAGGAGAAATACGCTGTTTAAAAATTACATGCTTTTCTCTAAATCGTCTATTCTTTAGGGTAGTTGCACAAGCCATCTTTGTGCCTGATTAATTATTGTTGAACATCAAACAAAAATCAATGAAAAAACATCAGGACATCGCAACCTTATTGGTAAGACTGGCACTGGCCTCCGGCTTTTTGTCGGCTGCATCCGGCCGCATCAGCTTTATAAACGGCAACCCCGACTGCTGGCAAAATTTTCTCGTTTATGCAGGCAAGGTAAATTCGTTTGCACCTGCAAGCCTTGTTCCGGCGCTTGCACTTGTTAGCACCACACTCGAAATAGTTTTTGGCATTTTACTATTGCTTGGCTATAAAACAAAATGGGTAGCTACAGGAGCTTCAGTTCTCACACTGTTATTTGCCCTGGCTATGGCTTATTCATTTGGCATTAAAGAACCGTTCGATTATTCGGTATTTGCTTTTAGCAGCGCCGCATTTCTTTTGGCAGCCATGCCGCAGTACCGCTGGAGTATTGATGAATTATTAATTAAAAACAAATAAAATAAAACAGGATGAAAGAAAGAATGAACATTAACAAAGCAGAACCCGGTATTTACAAGGCAATGGAAGCATCAGACGCCCAGGTTAACTCTTTTGAGCTGGATGCACATTTAAAAGAACTGATCAGGATCAGGGTATCGCAGATCAATGGTTGTGGCTATTGCATCAATGCACACACAAAAGATGCGTTGAAACTGGGCGAAACAACGCAACGTCTTTTTGTGATAAGCGCCTGGTGGGAAACCCCGTTTTTTACAGAAGAAGAAAAAGCCATTCTGAAACTGGCAGAACAAGTAACAACTATTTCAAATGGCGGTATATCAGACGAAGTATTTACCCATGCAAGAAATATTTTGGGCGAAAAGAAACTGGCACAGGCAATTTTTACCATTATAACCATTAATAGCTGGAACCGGATAGCTATATCCATGCATATGGTAGCGGAAAAAGATTAGAACCAAATGTGTAGTGCTGTTAAACACATAGGTACATCTGGTGCTATGTTAAGCTTAGTTTGCCGCTAATTTGTGAGTAGTCAATAGTGAGTAAATCCCCATAATCGATTAACTTACTCACTACTCACCACCGACAACTCACGATTAACTTAACACTATATTTCAATAGCAACCCACGTTAACAATACCCTGTTATTAAATTTAAACAAATGAACCAGAAAAAAATTTGCGGAGGTTGCGGCACGCAATTCTCATCAGACACAGACCTGCCGGAGTTTTGCCCGATATGCAATGATGACCGGCAGTTTATTCCTGAAGGTGGGCAAACATGGACTAATCTTACTGAGATGACCAACAACTACAGTGTTATTGCCAAAAAAGTAACCGATAATTTATATGATTTAAAAATAGCCCCTACGTTTGCCATCGGGCAAAGGGCTTTATTAGTTCTGGCGCCAGGTGGAAATATTTTATGGGACTGTATTGCCTTGTTGAATGAACCAACAATTGAGTTTATCAAATCGAAAGGCGGCCTGAAGGCGATTGCATTTTCTCATCCGCACTATTACTCTACCATGAATGATTGGGCGGAGGTTTTTGATTGCCCGGTTTATATCCATCAAAGCGATGAACAATGGATCGTGCATAAAGGCAGCCATATTAAACTATGGTTGGGAACAGAAAAAGAATTATGGAACGGGATCCGGCTCATCAACATTGGCGGTCATTTTCCGGGAAGCAGCATTTTGCATGTTCCATTTCTTTCGCCAAAAGGAACTGTTCTTTGCGGGGATACTTTTGCCATTTCGCCCAGTAAAAAACATATGGCGGTTATGTACAGTTATCCTAACAGGATACCATTGCCGATACAGGAAGTACAACGCATTAAAAAACAAATTCATGCATTAACGTTTGACACAATGCATGGATTTTATGATGTGCAGAATATCTATTCAAATGCAAAGGAAATTTTAGAGTACTCCCTGGAAAAATATGTGTAATCAGCTAAATTGATGTACAATGATCAGACTTGAGCACTTTGATAAGGAGAATTATGCAGCCCTGATCTCATGGGTTAACAGCGAAGAGGAACTGATGCAATTTGCCGGCCCACAATTTAAGTTTCCACTAACACCGGAGCAACTGGATATTTCATTAAGCGACGGGAACAGGTTTGCATTCAGAATAGTGGCCAATGAAACTGATGTATCAATCGGCCATGCTGAAATATATGCATCAGCGGATTCTGTTAGAATTGGGAGGATACTTATTGGCAACAAAGAACAAAGAGGAAAAGGATTAGGTGTGCAAATTGTACAGTCACTTTTAGACTTTGCATTTTCATGGCTTGAAAAACCAAAAGCAGAACTCTATGTTTTTGATTGGAATACAAGTGCCATAAGATGTTACGGGAAAGTTGGATTTACCATCAATCCTGATAAAAAGCTTGAACGAAAAGTAAAGGAGGAGGTCTGGATTGCATTAAACATGACAATAGACAGGGAAAAATGGATCGACTTAAATAAAAATAAGCAGTAAGTATGATAACTACTATTTCTCAAAAAGAAAAAGCTACCCGGTTTCGTGAGCTTCACCATACCGACACCATGTTGCTTATGCCCAATATCTGGGACCCATTAGGCGCTCTGTTAATGGAAAGCCTGAACTACCCTGCCATTGCTACAGCAAGCGCAGCTATTGCATTTGCCAATGGCTACCAGGATGGTGAGCAAATCCCGTTCAATGATTTATTGGCACTGTTGAACAAGATTACAAACAGTGTTAATCTTCCGGTAACGGCTGATATTGAAAGCGGATACGCGCAAACCGACAGCCAATTAAAGGAAAACATCAAACGGCTTATTGGCATAGGGATAGTGGGCATTAATTTTGAAGACACCAATCATCAAACCCATCAATTGCAGTCTGCAGAAATACAAAGCCATAAGATCAGCCTCATCAGAGCAGTAGCAAACGAGACGGGTGTTCCGCTTTTTATAAATGCAAGATCGGATGTGTATTTATATGAAACTAATTTTGATAGTACAGAAGCAAAATTGAAAGAATTAACAAGAAGGGGGTTACTATACAAGGAAGCAGGTGCAGATGGTTTCTTCCCAATTCTGTTGAAGCAGGAAAAAGAGATCAGTACATTAATTGCCAATGTTGATTTACCAATTAATATCTTAACCATACCCGGCATTCCTGATTTAAAAACCCTGGGTGAGTTGGGTGTTGCAAGGGTTACCCTTGGCCCTTCGCTTTTAAAATTTGCCATCAAAGCGATGAGGACTTTGGCAATGCAATTAAAAGAACAGGAAGGACTATCGGCCATTACCGGAAATGAAATATCCACAGATTTTCTGAAAGGCTTAGTCAGCAAAAACAATTAAACCGCAGAAATAATAGTATTCTGTTCATTTACACCCTTCCATTTTCCGGAAGGGTGTTTTTATGTTTTGCCGTACCTCCCATATCCCAATTCATAAAAGTGCCTATCTTCATCAAAACAAACTATCGCCTGTAAATACCAGCTACTATGAACCGTATTGACAGATTATTTGCAATACTCACCTTACTGCAATCGAAGAAATATGTACCCGCAGAAAAGATAGCCGACAAATTTCAACTCAGCATCCGTACGGTTTACAGGGATATCAAGGCATTGGGCGAATCCGGCATCCCTATTAGTTTTGAGCAGCATAAAGGGTATTTTATTGTACAGGGTTATTTTTTGCCCCCTGTATCTTTCAGTTCAGAAGAAGCCAATGCTTTTTTGCTGATGGAAACAATTGTGCAGGGATTTACTGATAAATCCATTCAGAAACATTACACCAATGGATTGAATAAAATAAAAACTGTGTTACGGTCATCGCAGAAAGAAAAAATGGAAAGTCTTGCCGGCAATATCAAACTGCAGATCCCGGAAAGGTTTAATTATAGTTTCGAATACCTGTCCATTTTACAGGATGCCATTTCTGCCAAAACCATTATTGAGCTTAGCTATAAGAACAGCAAAGAAGAAACCAGCAAACGAAAGGTTGAACCCATTGGTCTGATATTTTACGCATTTAGCTGGCATTTGATAGGCTGGTGCCATAATCGTAAAGACTACCGCGATTTTAAAGTATCGCGCATCCTTCAGCTAAAAAATACCGGGGCGCCTTTTACCATAAGCAACCATATTGAGGTAAACAGTTACATGAAATTATTACCTGTAAATTATTAAAAACTACACTGACATAGGGTTGTCAGTAAGGCCTGTTTTCTTTGTATCTCAAACAAAAAAACAAGCGTTTATGACAACAATGATTCAGATGCTCCTGAAAGAGCTGAAAAACGAAGCCTTCACCACAAGAAAAATGCTGGCCCTGGTTCCTGACGATAAGTACGACTGGAAACCGCATGAAAAAAGTATGTCGCTAAAACAGTTAGCCACGCATATTGCAGAATTACCCGGCTGGGTGCAGATGACCATGGACACCGATGAGCTGGATTTTGCGGGCACTCCATATAAGCCGGAAGATATCAACAACACCAAGGATTTATTGGCGTATTATGAAAAAAAATTCACTAAAGGAGAAGAGGCTTTATTAAAAGCAACCGATGAACAATTGCTACCTAACTGGACTTTACGAAACGGCAATGAGATCTACAGTGTAAGAAGCAAGGGTGAAGTAATACGCATGTCTTACTGTCAAACTGTACACCACAGGGCGCAATTGGGTGTTTACCTGCGGTTACTGAACATACCCATCCCGGGCAGCTATGGCCCGAGTGCTGATGAGCAACACATGTAATTAACCATTTTGCTGATCTACCTTATGGGCAGGTTGCGTGTTTTTGGCAACACGTTCAACCTGCCCATTTTCCGTTCATCCTTTTTACGGAAAAAAATTGTTTACCCTATTGCGTAACCATTCAGTTACATATATATTTGTAACCGAACAGTTACACTTTAATTTATGAGACGGGACGTATTCCAGGCAATTGCCGACCCAACCAGGAGAGAGATCATTAACCTGATTGCACACAAGAGCCTGCACCTGAATGCAGTGGCAGATAATTTTCAGATCAGCCGACCGGCTATATCGAGGCATATCAAGATCCTGACCGAGTGCGGATTGATCGTTATCAGGCAGCAGGGCAGAGAAAGATATTGCAAGGCGCACCTGAAAAACCTGCACCAGGTATCTAAATGGATAGACCAATACCGGATTTTCTGGGCAGGTAAATTAGACGCTCTTGAACTGCATTTAAACAGTTCTAAAAAAACAACAGTTAAACCTAAACCAAAAAATAAATAACGCTATGAGTATGCAACCTATTGTAATGGAACGGCTGTTTACTGCCTCAAACGCCAAAGTCTGGAAAGCGATAACAGACAAAGATGAAATGAAAAACTGGTATTTTGATCTGGCCGAATTCAGGGCAGAGAAAGGTTTCCGGTTCAGTTTTCTGGGCGGACCAACTCCGGAAAAACAATACCTGCACCTATGTGAAGTAACCGAAGTGATTCCTCAAAAGAAACTCACCTATAGCTGGCGATATGATGGCTATGAAGGCATCTCATTTGTGACCTTTGAATTGTTCGATCAAAATAACAATACCCTGCTTCGTTTAACACATACAGGTCTTGACTCATTTCCGAAAGAGAATCCTGATTTTGCTCCATCAAATTTTGTGGAAGGCTGGACTTCTATTATTCATACAGGACTGAAAAAGCATCTGGAACAATAGCAGTATCAAAGATAAATTAGCCGCAGATTCACAGATTATTCTTTAAAAAATCTGTGAATCTGCGGCTAATCTTTTATACTCCCCTCACAAAACGAACAAAACAAAAATTGCGCTGATGGCCATCAAGGAACATAATGACAATCATCATTGCCCCATCAAATAAAAAAGTTTTACCTTTTGTATGTTTTTCAGACTGATATGCAGCTATCTAACGCTCACCGTTTAATCAGTACATTATGAAAGATCAGCCAAAATGGGCCCGTGCCATATACACCACAGGTGTTATTGCAATGGTGACAGGAGCTTTTGATCCACTGGAAGGATCTGTTGTTATTTTAGCGGGCAGTGCATTGGTTGCCCTGTCAACCTATCTTGTTAAAGACCGGAATTGGAAAATATTCATGACGTCTTTTATTTTGATAATGCTGGGTGTTTGTGGTCTTTTTTATATTTCATCACTGGGCGGCATTGGAAGAAGTTCAACTACATCCTGGTGGTGGATCATCATCATGTTCCCTTATCCTATTGGATGGATTATTAACGTTGTAGTGTTTATCGGCAGGGCCGCTAAGAAAGCGAAGATCGAAAGCCAGGAATAGAGAAGAATGGGGAAAAGTAGTTTACTGCTGAAATAGTGTCATTAAGAGATATCATGCAATGCAAGCCTTCTACCAGTTAAGTAAAGAAGCTGCCCTGCAGCAATTACAAACCTCAGTTACAGGTCTTGACACTGATGCAATACCCGCACTCCGCAATAGATTTGGCACAAACACTTTACCCGACGCCAAACAAAAAACCAAATTATCTATTCTTCTTTCACAGTTCACCGATGTAATGATCATCATATTGGTTGTTGCTGCTGTGATATCTTTCGTTGCCGGAGAACATACAGATGCGTTTGTTATTCTTGCCATCATCATTGCCAATGCATGGATGGGATTTTCGCAGGAACATGCTGCAGAGAAATCGGTGAGGATGCTGCAGCAAATGTCTGCTCAGTACGCAATGGTAATCCGTAACAATAATCCATCAAAAATAGAGACAGCGCAATTAGTACCGGGTGATATCATCCTGTTACATGCAGGCGATATCGTTCCTGCCGATGCAAGGCTGCTCGACATTCATTCTTTAAAAACAGATGAGTCGTCTTTAACAGGCGAAAGTCATTCAGTTGAAAAGATCACAACAATCGTTGCTCACCACACCCCTGTTCCCGGCGATCAGTTGAACATGATCTTTAAAGGAACCATTGTTAGCAATGGTTCTGCCAAAGCTGTTGTAACCGCTATTGGCATGAACACAGAGATAGGAAAAATTGCAGGGATGTTGAAACAGGGACCTTATAAAACACCGCTGCAGAAAAGGCTGGCCATCTTCAGTAAACAATTAGCTATCGCTGTTATTGTTATCTGTTTAATTGTATTTGGCCTTGGCTTATGGCATGGTGAAGCGCCGTTTACGATGTTCCTTACTGCCCTGTCGCTGGCAGTAGCGGCTTTACCGGAAGCGCTTCCGGCAGTGATTACCATTGCACTTGCACAAGGTGCGCGCAGAATGGCCATGCAAAAAGCGCTGATAAGAAAATTACCCGCAGTAGAAACGCTTGGTTCTGTTACTTATATATGCACAGATAAAACAGGAACACTCACACAAAACATTATGACGGTTGAGAAGATACTGGCGGCAGAAGGACAGGAAGAATTATTAAGGCATGCGATGCTCCTAAATAATGAAGTAAGGTTTTCAGAACATGGGTTGCTGGGCGATTCTACAGAAACCGCATTAGTAAAATATGCATTGGTAAATGGTCATTCAAAAGAAGAGGCAGATAAACGGCTGCCATTACTGGCAAAGCTTCCGTTTGATTCAGACAGAATGCGGATGAGTACCTTTCATCAGCATGGAAGTAAATGGATTTTACTGGTAAAAGGCGCTCCGGCAAAAATGACCGAGAGCTTAGCTGTAAAATACAAGGACCAAATTCCTTCTTTGCTCAGCACCAACAGGGAATGGGCCTCTGAAGGATTGCGGGTGCTGTTTTTTGCGTATAAAATTTTTGACAAGTATCCTGTTGAGATCAATCACGCAATTGAAACAGGGCTCAATTTTCTTGGGATGACGGCCATGATAGATCCGCCAAGGGAAGAAGTAATAGAAGCCATCAGGCAATGCAAAACAGCAGGCATTAAAACAGTGATGATAACCGGCGACCAGTTGCTGACCGCTACTGCCATTGCAGAAAGACTGGGCATGCTGGAATCTCCGCACACAGGCGTAACAACGGGTGCCGATATAGATAAACTGTCGGCAGAACTATTCAGTAAAGAAATAGAAAACACTACGGTGTATGCAAGGGTATCGCCTGCCCAAAAATTACTGATCGTAAAAACCCTGCAAAGCAATGGAGAGATCGTTGCCATGACGGGCGATGGCGTAAATGATGCGCCATCATTAAAACAGGCAGATATTGGTGTGGCTATGGGTATCACCGGAACAGATGTATCTAAAGAGTCGGCTGATATGATTTTACTGGATGATAATTTTGCCACTATTGTAAAAGCAGTAAAAGAAGGCAGAAGAATTTATGAGAATATCCGGAAGTTTATCCTGTATGTTTTATCGTGCAATCTTGGTGAAATAGTTACTATTTTCCTGGCCCCTTTTCTTGGCATGGCTTTACCGTTATTACCCATACATATCTTATGGATCAATCTTGTAACAGATGGTTTGCCCGGACTGGCGCTTGTTGCCGAGCCTGCAGAGAAAGATGTGATGCAGCGTTCTCCGCGTGAGCCCAAAGAAAATTTATTTGCGGGTGGAATGGTTCCCAGGATATTGATATCCGGTTCTATTATGGCAGCCGCTTCTCTGCTTATTCAATGGTGGGCGGTTAACCGGGGATATACCATCAGGATGCAGCAAACTATGGTATTTACAACACTTTGTTTTGTGCAATTAGGCAATGCGCTTTCTGTACGCTCCGTATTTCATCCGCTTATTTCTGCGCAGCTTTTTTCAAACAGGGGTATGTGGGGTGCAATTATACTCACAATCATTCTTCAATCAGCTATTGTTCATATACCTTTCCTTCAACCCATCTTTAAAACAATATCCTTAGGCTTTACCGAAATGGTTATTATTTTAATGGTAACACTTACCTGCGTTTTCTGTATCGAGGTATTGAAATCAGTTTACAGGAAAATTTATTTCAAAGCATAATTTAATCACCAAAACAAAACCGTGCCTTCTCGCCCGCTAAGCTTGAGCGAGCGCGGGGTGCCTTGGTGTGCTATTTAATTCTCACACAAAGGCACGGTTAAGGCATTCATAATTGAGAACTACTCTTTGTTAAATGTAACTGTATAATCATGCAGGTCATAGCGGGCGCCAACAAGTTGCAATTCTCCCTTCTCCATTTTTTCGCGAATAATGGCTGATTGTGTTTGCAATTGTTTAAGACCATGCCGCACATTTGCTTTTACGCAATCATCCAGGCGGTTCACGGCAGTAACAGGTATGGCTTTGATCTCCGCTTCTTTGGTAAGACTGTCGATAATGGCTTTAATATGGCCCGGCGCTTCTCCTCCTTCAATAAAAGCTTTTACGGCACCGCAGTTTTCATGGCCCATTACTACAACCAGTTTTACACCTAAGTGTTCAACTGCATATTCGATACTGCCTGTTTCCAGGTCGCCAATCATATTGCCTGCAGTGCGTATCACAAACAGGTCTCCCACCCCCTGGTCAAATACCAGTTCAGGTGAAACACGACTGTCGGAGCAGCATACAATCACAGCAAAAGGTTTCTGCTCTTTGGAGGCTTCTTTCAGGCGTGGCTCATCTTCATCGGGGTGTTCCGGTTTCAGGTGCGAGAAACGGGCATTGCCTGCAACCAGTTTTTCCAGCGGTGTATGATTGGTTTCGGGCTTCGGCAAATCAGTTTTTTGATTTTGACGGCAGGATGAAAAAACAAACAGAAAAAAACACAGAGGCAGCAGGTATGCGAATGATGATTTGAACTTTGGGCGCATATAAAAAGTATAAGAGGATGACTTTATTAATATAGCTACCTCGCGAACCTTTGCGCCATGGCGTCTTCGCGGTGAAGACTGTTTTACCGCAAGGGCGCTAAGGCATGAAGTGGCACAAGGTAGAAATGTTAAAAACGCTGCATTAGAGTACCACCTTCTTCCCTTCCTGTATCACAACGGTGCTTCTTTGCAAAGCCTGTTCAAAAGTATTGGTAACATTGGCTTTACCGATAGCGAAGAGAAGCCTTGATTTTTTCAGTTCTTCCAATACCTTTTCACTATGTACTTCAGACAGGATGAGTTTGGTTCCCATATGCCTTGTCTCAAGATACACATCTTTAATACTGCTGATACCTGTTGCGTCAATAATAGGTACATAACGCATGCGGATGATTAAAACCTTGGGCCTGTCTTCAATAAATTTGATCGCATCTTTAAATTTATAGGCAGCGCCAAAGAACAGCGGGCCGGTTATTTCAAATACCTCCACGCCTTTGGGTATATTAAAATCACTGATCTTATCAACATCACTAGCACCCCCGTTATCTTCCATTTGATTGGTAAGCATATTCACCTCACTCACCTGAACCATTTTACGCATAAAGAGGAATACGGCCAGCACCATGCCTATTTCAATGGCAACCGTAAGGTCTATGATAACGGTAAGCAGGAAGGTAGTAAGCAAAACGGCACTGTCGCTGCGCGGGCCTTTCATCACAGAAACAAAGTTCTCCCACTCGCTCATATTATAGGCAACAACAACCAGTATTCCCGCCAGTGTTGCCATCGGGATCAATGCTGCCCATTTGCCCACAAATACCATGATTAGCAGCAACACCACAGCATGCACCATACCTGCCACGGGTGTGCGGCCGCCATTTTTAACATTGGTAACCGTACGGGCAATGGCACCTGTGGCCGGTATCCCGCCAAAAATAGACGAGAAGATATTGGCAACACCCTGCGCGATCAATTCCATATTTGATTTATGGCGGCCACCGATCATACCATCTGATACCACAGCCGATAATAAAGATTCAATACCACCTAATAAGGCAATGGTGAATGCAGGCTGAATCAGGTGTTTGATGGTTGCCATATCCAAATGCGGAACAACAGGCGATGGCAATGAAGAAGGGATTTTACCAAAACGGCTGCCAATTGTTTCAACCGGCAATTTCAGCCAGTACACTGCGGCAGTGGTAACAAGAATAGCGATCAGTGATCCTGGAATTTTATGTGTTATCCTTGGCCATAACAGAATAATAGCAACGGTAACAACTGCTACAACAGAAGCCTCCAATCCTACCGAACGGAAATGTTCTATATAGCTTGCCCATTTATCAATAAAATCGGCGGGTACCGCTCCCATCTGCAGCCCGAAAAAATCTTTCATCTGCGAAGAAAAAATCAGCAAAGCAATCCCACTGGTAAACCCGATGATCAACGGATGGGGTATAAATTTGATAACAGCGCCCAGCCGCGCAATACCCATAATAATAAGCATGATGCCTGCCATCAGGGTAGCAACGATCAATCCATTCACACCATATACCTGAACAATCCCATATACAATTACAATAAATGCACCTGTTGGACCACCAATCTGTACCCGGCTTCCGCCCAAAGCAGAAATGATAAAACCCGCAATAATTGCTGTGTACAACCCTTTTTCAGGAGAAACACCCGATGCAATAGCAAAGGCAATCGCCAGCGGCAATGCCACAATACCCACAATCAATCCGGCCATCAAATCTTTAGCTAATTGCTGACGGTTATAGTTCTTTAATGTGTTGAATAATTTAGGAGTAAACATGCGTAGAAAGGAATAGGATGAATTTTTTGTGAGGCAAATTTAATCAATTTGCTTATTAATCGTCTCTTAAAGTAGCGTGGCGGTAGCCGATATTAGTCATATTTTACATAGATCAATCACCATCCGGCTGCTTTACGCATTGCATTTTCGCGTAAAATGTGCATGCGTATTGTGCAAATTTTTTCTATCCGCAGAGCAGCAGAGGCAATGATTTTGTGCAGCGTGAAATATAACAGCTTAAAAAAAGGGCACATAGTTTACTAACCATACACCCTTTGCTTTATCAACCGTTCTCAATTATTCGATCAGTTTTTCGAAGTGTAATAATTTACCATCCGTGGTAAATCCTTCTACAACAACATGTAATTTTTTGGCTGTATCTGAATTGATAAAACGTATTTTATATACAGGTTTTCCTTCTTCGGGCTGCAGGTAAGGATTCCAGTAAACAGTAGCACGCTGGCCAATTGCGGCGCCATTTTTCTGAAGATAGTCGTACGAAAAATCTTTTACAGGCAAATAACCATTAATCGAGAACTGGCTCATAGCACCATAATTGGTGGTACCACCATCGGATGGTTTCTTTGTGTACACTGCTAATGCAGCACCAATTCCCACCCCCGCTATTGCACCACCCATTCCTGGGGGATAATATTTTACCAAAGCAACATCTTTTGCACGGATAGTACTCAGGAAACCAATCGTTGTAGGACTCTCATCCAAAAACAAACGAACAGGCGGCATTAAGGTTAAAGACAACTGGCGGTTACCCGCTATTGAATATTCCCCACCGCTTGAAGTAATCAGCAGTCCTGCAATCTGTCCCTGCAGGTAATCCAGGATATTACCCGGGCTTACATTAGTTTCATTAATAAGATCAAGTGTTTTGGCTGCACCCATACTGGTAAACACACCTCTTGTATACCTGTCGTTTACCTGTTGCTTTGGCGATACTTTGCGGGCTGTTACAGTTACAGCTTTCAGTCCGGTTGATGAAACAGAATCTGCCAGAATGGTTGTGTATGTTTCTTTAGCCTGTTTAACAACAACTGCATCAGCAAAAAAACTTTTGTCTGCTGAAACAACTGGATGCGTGAAAGGGAGCGGAAATGCATCTTCCGGTTTGGTAGAATCTACACTTGCTGCAATGTCGGTCCATTTGTTGCCGTTAACAGAAAACCTGAACAATTGTTTTCCTTCAAAGATGAGTTGCGGCAAGCTGAAGCTGCCATCAGTTGTCAATGATGCAGACAACATAGAAGTAACGGAATCTTTGGTGGTGTATATAATTGAGATATCACCCTTAGTGATCGGTTTTTTATTATCCTTGTTGAATATTTTTCCCCTGACCGTTATAAAATCAGAATCATTGGGTGTATGGCCTTCTGCCGTGTGCATAGATTGGTCCTGCCAGTCGGCAGCGCCCAATACCAGATCAATAGCCTCTTTATCAGCAATGCCAGAAATAGTTTTATTACTCACCAATGAATGGTTACGGCTATCCTGGTTAAGCAGTAGTCCGGTAACAATATTATTCTCATTTGTATAAAGTATTTTATCGTGATCAGTGATAGAAACAGAAAAACTTCCCGCAATATCCTCCGGCACACGAAGCGAAAACACATTTTTCCCTCCCGGTGAAAGGTTTAAAGTATCAACATTAAATTGCACAGGCAATAAAGAACTGTCCCCGTTTACCAATGAAATAGCTTCTCCCAGTTTCTGTTTTTTAGCATCAGTAACAATGAACTGCAATAATCCCGCAGGCAATTCATCCACAGGAATACGGGCTGAGAGATGATCAACCGTTGCAGCAAAGTTTTTTTCAAACACCAGGTTGTCATCCATAAAACCCCTGATCTTCATAGCCGATCCGTTTCTTGCCGCTTCGGGAATAACCACATTGAATAGTTTTCCTTTGGGCACATCAGTAACAGAAACAAGCACTTTGCTGTCATCTGGCTTTGGCAGATCAAAACTTTTAGTGGTTCCATCAGCAAAGCGGATACTGGCCTTGTACTGTTCCCCGGGCAAGGGAGAAAGTGCAAACCGGCCCAAGCCATCAACATCTGTTTTAAAATCAACCGATACCTCATTCTTAGCATTTGCAACCTTACCCTCCACCATGGCCGGCTTACCCATCAGATCTCTCACATTTACATAAACGATATTAACAGAGCCAACAACCAGGTTGCCCGATGATGGCCTGAAAATACACTGGTAATCGCCAATTGATCCGGAAACCAGCACTGATTTTACTGATGACGGATTGAATACATGCACCGTTTTAATGGCCGATGAGTATTCATCTTTGGCCGGCTGCGTTTTGGTGTATGCCCTGATAAAATAGACGCCCTGCGAAAGACCTATAGGCAGATCAAGATTGCCTATCGCAATCCCACCTAAAACCGGTAAGCTGCCGCTGGTAATGCGTTTGCCCGATTCATCCACCAGATCCAGCAACAGGTTTGAGCCCGCACTGCCCGGCGTTAAAGCGGATAACAGGTATACTTTTAACCAGATAGTTTCACCGGCAACATAACCCGATCTGTCTAACTGGATATAGATCCTGTCGCGCAGTTGTGCTTCAGAAAAAACAGTAAGAAAAAGTAAAAAAACAACTACCAGTAACCCTTTTTTTTGGAAGATCATTGAATAAAATTTCTTCAAAAGGTAGAATAAAATATTTATATATTATTATTATTTAATGAGTTCTGCTTTTTAGATACTATTTTACCTTAGTAAAAATCCAAAGCAAAGGAATCTGCATGCCTGCAACGCAACTGAAAATAAATTAGTCAGGCAACACCCTTAACATTTTCATAAAACTGGCAGCATCGGGTTATTTTATCGTTATCATTACGCAAATTTGTATATATAGAAAATAAGTTTACACAATGATGTACCGTGGGATTGTCTTAGCCATAGTGGCGTGGTCACTGTTTTTATTGCAGGGTAATGCGCAATCGGAAGCCCCAAGGGGTTGGCACCTGCTGGATTACGCGCAGGATTCATTCTACGGTATCAGTCTAAACCGGGCCTACACTTTCCTTAAAACCAGAAATAAACCTTCCAAACCAGTTATTGTAGCTGTTCTTGACTCTGGTGTAGATACTACTCATGAAGACCTTAGGAACATTCTCTGGCACAACCCCAAAGAAATTCCCGGTAATGGTATTGATGATGATGGCAACGGGTATATAGATGATGTATACGGATGGAACTTTCTGGGTGGTAAAGACGGCCGTGATGTAAGCAAAGTGGCAGATGAAAGATCGAGGATTTACCATAGGCTGAAAAACAAATTTGGCGGCAGACCTATTGACACCACAGAACTTTCAGGCATAGATAAAGAACAATATGATCTCTGGAAAAAAGCTTCCAATGAACTCAACTTCAGTACAGATGAACAGGTAGAACTGTTATTTATTGAAGTAACAGCCAAAGCCATCAAACGGCATGATAAAGTGCTGCGTAAAGAAATGGATTGCGAAGAGTATACCACCGAGAAACTGGAAAAATTTGAGCCGCAAACCAAAACAGGGCGGGAAGCTAAATTTGGCTACCTCACCTGTATGAAAATGATCGGTGTTGACTCAGATGAAAAGAACACCAATACCATTGCAGATCTTGATGAATATGTTGATGGTAAGAAAGCCGCATTTGAATCGAAAGATGTGGCTCCTGTTGACTACCGCGCAGATATTGTACAGGATGATTACTATAACCTATCCGACAGATTCTACGGCAACAACGATGTGATGGGCCCGCTGGCAGCCGCCAAACACGGCACGCATGTTTGTGGCCTGATTGGTGCACAAAGAAATAACGGTATTGGTATAGATGGTGTGGCAGATAACGTACGGCTCATGATGCTCCGTGTTGTACCCGATGGAGATGAATACGATAAAGATGTGGCATTAGCCATCCGCTATGCGGTAGATAACGGGGCAAAAGTGATCAACATGAGCTTTGGCAAATATTTCTCTCCTGAGAAAAAATGGGTAGACAGCGCTATCCGTTATGCCGAATCAAAAGATGTGTTGCTGGTACACGCTTCGGGTAATGAGAATAACAACGTGGATGAGAAAGAAAATTTTCCTAACCCATGGTCTAAACAATGGCATAGCAAGGCCGGCAATTTCATTAATGTAGGCGCCAGCAGTGACCCCCGGATATCAGGCAGTATCACTGCTGAATTCAGTAATTATGGTAAAGAGAATGTAGATGTATTTGCACCGGGCGTACGCATCTATTCAACCTTCCCCGGCGGCGATAAATACGGCAATCTGAAAGGAACCAGTATGGCCGCGCCGATTGTTACCGGCCTGGCAGCATTAATCCGTTCTTATTATCCCGGTCTTACAGCAGTACAGGTTAAGAAAGTGATTGAGGAATCTGTATTAAAGCCAGATTCTTCCGTATACTGCATTAAACCGGGCAGTAAAAATGAGAATATCCCGTTTCAGTTATTGAGCAATACCGGGGGAATCATTAATGCCTACAGTGCAGTAGCAGCAGCGGATACTACCAAAGCCATTATCGTAATACGGGAGCCCCTGAAAATAACTTCCAATACAACAACTTTAAAACAAAAAGCCAAACTCTGATGCCAAGACCAGCAGCAAGTGATTTTCCTCCTTATTTTGCCAGGTATATTTCACAGGTAAATGCCAACAGCCTCGCAGAAGCAGTCGCCAATTATTCAAACCCATTGTTCGATTTTTACACCAATCTTCCCGAAGCAAAAGCAGCGCACCGTTATGCGCCGGGTAAATGGACATTAAAAGAATTGTTGCAACACGTGATCGATACAGAAAGAATCATGTCGTACCGGTTATTGCGTATCTCCCGCGGAGATACAACACCGCTTGCCTCTTTTGATGAGGATAGCTATGCAGCTAATTCAAAAGCCAATAACAGAAGTTTTGATTCACTCAAAGAAGAATTTACAGCCGTCAGAAAAGCAACAGACTTACTAATAGCTTCACTTACCGAAGAACAATTAGCCGAAGAAGGCACCGCCAGTAATGTGCCTGTAAAAGCCAATGCCATTGGGTTTATAATTTTCGGACATCTGTTGCATCATAAGCAGGTGGTGGAGGAGAGATATTTTTGATTGGGAAATTGGAGGGAGGGAAGGATTGGGAAATTTTGGAATTGGGAAATTGGGAAATTGGAGGGAGAGAAGGATTGGGAAATTGGGAAATTGGAGGGAGGGAAGGATTGGGAAATTTTGGAATTGGGAAATCGGGAAATTGGAGGGAAAGAAGGATTGGGAAATTGAAAGAGAGTGAGAGGCAAAATTATTTTGATCTGTTTGACTTAGCAGTTTTGCTGGCAGCAGTGAAGATGGCTGTAAGTTCGCGGGATTCTGCTAATAAAGGAGCGACCATTTTATCTTGCGCATTTTGTGTTTCTATAACAATGTCCAGCCAGTAAGTACTTTCATCTGATTCTTCTTCAACAATACCAATCTTTGCAACAAATTCGGCATGGCTTCTTGCCCGACATGCTGCTCTATAATTGGCGGCTACGGAACTTGCTGATCGGCCTAATTGGTTTGCGATAATATTGGCACTTCTGCTGTTCGGCAATTGATCTACTAACCTAAATACTTCAACAGAAAATTTCCGGGTTCTGATTTTCAATTCTCTTTCAGTCATATAAAAAATGGAGATGATTCATAAAACAATAATCACTTCCAAAGTTTACAAAATCTTCTATTCCTAAATCAGGTATTTACCGCAACTATAAGAAGAAAATCACCTCCCTCAAATTTCCCTCCCGCCTAGGCGGGATCCCAATTCCAAAATCTCCCAATTTCTCACTCCACCTCCTTCAAATTTCCCTCCCGCCTGGGCGGGATCCCAATTCCAAAATTTCCCAATCTCCCAATCCCCCTATTCCTCAATCACCACATTCTTCACCCACACCTCTCCCCCATGATCCTGGATAGCAATATGGCCTTTCTTTGCCATGCCGTATCCTTTTACATCTTTCCATTTACCTGCAGCTTTGCGTTTTTGCCAGTCTTCACTCCACAATTCATATGCTACTACTTTCTTTCCGTTCAGCCAATGTTCTACATGCCCTTTAAATATTTTAATAACCGTATGATTCCATTCCCCCGCAGGCTTAGTGGCATCCAGCATCGGTGGGTTCATAGCATAATTGGCGCCGGTTTTTTGCCAGTCTTCAATTTTTTCAGGATAACCTTTGTCATCTAATAATTGATATTCCGGCCCACTGAGATAGCTGGAAGGAAATTCCTCCGTAACCAGATACAAAATACCACTGTTGCCTGCAGGTGCTATTTTCCAGTCGAGCGACAGGGTGAAATTCTCATATTCGTTTTCGGTAATCAGGTCGGCATGTTTTGTCTTCGGATCTTTATTGCCCTTGTTAACCAGCATACCGTTCTGCACCAGCCATGAGTCGGCAGGCTTGTTCTGGTAAGTTCGCCAACCTTTAAGTGTTTTTCCATCAAACAAAGGCTTCTGTCCTTTGCTGCTAATCGAACTCATAAAAGTTATCGCAACCAATAGATACAGTAAATGGTTTTTCATACAGTTGTTATTATGGGACATGAAAGATAAAAATAAATAAGCAGTTCTTCGGGTTGTTTTTGAGGATAACTTAGCGGGCAAATGACAAGGATCGGCCTCATATCAGACACACATGATTATCTTGACGATGCAGTGTTCAAACACTTTGAGCACTGCGATGAGATATGGCATGCCGGTGATTTTGGCACCGCCAAAATAGCTGATGCGTTACAAACATTTAAACCGTTACGTGGCGTATATGGCAATATCGACGGGCAGGATATACGAACGGTATTTCCTGAAACATTGGTATGGGATTGTGAACAGGTTAAAATTGTTATGACACATATCGGGGGCTATCCGCCAAAATATAACCCGCATTCCAAACCTTTGATTATACAACACCACCCGCTACTTTTTATCAGCGGGCATTCCCATATTCTGAAAGTGATGTATGATGATAAACTGAATTGCCTGCACATGAACCCCGGCGCCGCGGGTAAACAGGGCTGGCATAAAATAAGAACACTGATACGTTTTGTGATTGATGGCAAAGAGATGAAGAATTGTGAGGTGATTGAATTGGGGAAAAGGTAAGGGGTTGGGAAATTTTGGAATTGGGAAATTGGGAAATTGCCTGACTATCCTCGAATCACCCATAAGGAGCAGATTGGCTTAATAAAATAAAAACAATAATCTACGTATTACAACCGTTAGGTTTATTAGTGGATGTGCCGAAAATGTTTATTTGATAAATTTTAATTTGGCAGTTGACAAGAACCTATTACTTTAGACTTATAAATAAAAAACCTCACTACGGGAATAGTGAGGCGGGTAAGAAGAAGGTTTGAGCAACTTTAAGAGCACTATATCAGAGTGATTACACACCGTGCAAACCGCTTTAATGTCTAACAAAGCGAAAGTACATTATTTGAGATGCCCCTAATCTTTTTAGGGGCATTCTTTATGCGCACCTGTTAATAATTCCCTTCAGGTTTGTATATGATTTAACACATACATTTGCAACCTCAAAAAAACGGGGTATCTCTTCTTTTTAATAAGAGTATTTAAAGCCAGTTTTAGCAGTTCATCGGAACCATCTTAACCAATAGAGATTTCTGGTTTTTAAAAGTACCCGTCCGATCTTTGCACTATCAAATAATTATTACACCCCTTTTCTGTAGACATTTTAAGCAGCAAATCTTGCAAGCACTTACCCATATATTTAGTATTTTAGTAATCTTAAAGCAACCTTTATGACATTAAAAGAAGCAATTATTAAACGAGAGGAATTTAAACATTTGATTGGCGAAGCATATTCAATGGGGTATAATATTAGAGACGTAATAGTTAGTGATTTAAAAAGTGTTCCCAATTTATATTCACGTATGTACGATAACAACCTAACCAATGATAAGGCTCTGCTCTTCTTTTCAATAGAATCAGACAGCTACGATGTGTTTGTAATAGGTCATCAATGGTCCTGGGGTAGCGGTCATTTGTTATATGAAACAGTAGATACCTATCTTAGAAATAAAAACGACCGGACTTGACCCTTTATATATCATTATTGTTATCACATCTTTAACATCATACTTAGCCCCCCTACAACTGTAATAGAATTACAGTCAAGTCGCAATCCGTTCCATTAAATTAATTTATCCGCTCTTGATGCCTCTCTCTTTGCATTACTCATTGTATCTGCTGGCAGGCAGGTTGGAAAATTGTTAAATCTGGCTCGTGGTTTTAAAATGATTTTAGAAATAGCTATCTTATCGTTCTAAAACGTTTACTATGGCTGCACCGTTAAACCGTCGCGACTGGCTAAAAGCTAATTCACTTGCTGCATTGGCGCTTGGTTTTTCTATTCCCTCAATGGGCATGGCCAATGAAGAAGGTCTTCTGCGAAACTTTGGTGCAGCACGGGGTTTGATCAATCTTGGCTCCAATGAAAATCCGTATGGCATTTCTGCTAAAGCCAAAGAAGCCCTGCTGGATATAGTTTCCGAATCGCATCGCTACCAGTTTAATGTAGCCCCGTTGCTGAATTTTGAAAAAGAATTGGCGCAGTATTTTAAAGTGAACAGCAATCAGGTTCTTGCCACTCCAGGTTCAGGAGAAGCATTGAAAAAACTGGCTATGCATTTCAGTAAGGGTAGCCTTGTAACAGCCACCCCTACTTTTTCAACGCTTCCCGGTACAGCAAAAAAAATTGGGACCAAAGTAATTGAAGTGCCATTAACTGCCGATAAAGTGCATGATCTTCCGGCCATGCTACGTGCCATCGACAATAATACACAAACGGTTTATGTATGCAACCCTGCCAATCCCAGCAGTACTGTTTTACCAACACAGGCGCTGAAAGATTTCTGCATAGAAGCTTCTAAAAAAGCAGTAGTGATTGTAGATGAAGCCTATATTGATTTCCTCGACAATCCTGAAGATCAATCCATGATCGGACTGATTGATCAACATCCGAATGTGATCGTTGTAAGAACTTTCTCAAAGATCCATGCCATGGCGGGGTTACGGGTGGGCTTTGTTATTGCACATCCGGCAATAACCGATGCACTGGATGAAAATTATTTTTCCAATTCGCAGTATGCTATCAGCAATCTGTCAATAGCTGCCGCATTAGCCAGTCTGAAAGATGAAGCGCACAAAACAGACTGCAAACAGAAAAATGCTGCTGCACGCAATTATACTTTTAATGCACTTAAGGAAATGAATATTACAGGTATCCCATCACACACAAATTTCCTGTTCTTCCCGTTGGGCAAATACCCGGGAGATTTTGCAAAAGACATGTTACAAAAGAATGTGCTCCTGCGGTCTACCACCTATCCAGATGGCAAATGGGCAAGGGTTAGCATTGGCACCATGGATGAAATGAAACAGTTTATTGGGTTGATGAAAGAAGATTGGAAGGGGTGAATTGAATTGGGATCCCGCCCAGGCGGGAGGAAAATTGGGAAATTGGACAACCAGCAATTACTCCTTGCGCCTTGGCGCCTTTGCGTGCATTTTTTCTCGCAAAGACGCAAAGGCGCAGGGGATTAACTGTTCTGCTTTTGAGAATAATATTTCCCGATAATAAGTGAAAGGGGTAAGCCGATCATGCAGATCAATATAGCGGCTGCAATCATGGCCTGGGTTAGTTGAAAAGGCATTTTGGGTGTTTGACTGAGGGGCACTACTGCCCTGTTCATTATCAGCCACACAAATAAACCATACCCAACAGCAGTTACCCATTTATTAATAGCAAGCGCTTTCCAGCGGGGATAGACCCAAAAGAAAAAAACCGTGAATGAGAAAGCAATCAGGTAATGAAACAGCAAACCCCATGCGGCATACATAGTTCCACCCGCTAATGCATCTTTCCCAAACACCCCACTGGCAACAAATTTCAGCACACGATCGGGGTTCTTTCCTGTTCTCAGGTAGAACTGGGTACATGCAGCAAGAATATCAAGGCTGCCCGCAAACAATCCCGCAGTTATGACAGCACGTTTTGCTCCGGGGTTTGAAAAAGAAGCGTTGGTTAACATATGCAGTGTTTTAGGGTTACAACAATTTCGCATTAATCTTTTCCTGGAAAATATTTCGGTAGCTATTGCTTACAGGCAGGCTCTCTCCCTTCACCAGCACCATATTCGATTCGATATTCCGGATATGTTTGATGTTCACGATATACGAGTTATGGATACGTACAAACTGCTCCGGCAAGATGGCCGCCACGTCCTTCATTCTTTTATAAGCCAGTATTTTTTCTTTTTCCGTGTGTATGGCAATATATTCTTTCACTGCTTCTAAGTAAAGAATAGAGGTGTATTCAATGCGGTGCACCTGCTTACCGCTTTTCACAAATAAAAAATCATCTGCCCTATTTGTATCAGCAGCAACGGTTGCCAATGTTTCATGTTGCATAAACAATGGCAGTTTATTTACAGCCTGCATAAACCGTTTAAAGCTAATAGGCTTCAGCAGGTAGTCGATTACATGATAATCAAAACTGTCTAACGCATATTCAGAATAGGCCGTTGTAAAAATCAGTTTCTGTTCTTTGGGAAGCATGGCTGCCATTTCAATACCTGATATCCGTGGCAGGTTAATGTCGAGTAGGATGACATCCACACTGTGGTCTTTTAGAAAAGCGATGGCCGACATAGCATCATAATAACTGCCTGTTAATTCCAGTAATGGAATTTTGCCAATATGGTCCTGGAGCAGCAGCATGGCATGCGGCTCATCTTCAACGATCATACAGGTAATTTTCTTCACAGATGTATATTTAATTGTGCCCGGTAATGACTACCCGATTCGCCTGTTACCAGCATATAATCAGCTCCATATAATAGCGTAAGACGGTCTTTCAGGTTCCGGATACCGGTACCGCTATTAGTTCCCTTTATCGGATTCTCCTGTAGCCTGTTTTCCACTATTACCTCAAGTCTGTTCCGATGCAGGGATAACGACAGTGAAATAAAATTATCATTTCTCAGCTTATCTATCCCATGTTTAAATACATTTTCCACGAGTGGTATCAGCAGCATGGGCGGCACTGCTATATCTTCACTTATTCCATCCCCGCTAATCGTAACTGCAAGCGGATAGCGCATCCGCATTTTTTCCAGCTCAATATAATTTCTGATAAAATTAATTTCTGATGAAAGGCTGATCCTGTCTTTGGGCGCTTCATCTACAAAATACCGCATGATCTGGGAAAGCTGCTCAAGCAATGCAGCGGTAACCGGCGACTCGCGTTGGGCCATAAAATAAATATTGTTCAGTGTATTGAATAGAAAATGAGGTTGCACCTGTGCTTTCAGCATGTTTAACGCTGCTTCGGCATGCTGTTTCTGTAACTGCTCCTGTTTTTGTTTGAGTTGGAAGAAATTGAGCGAGATATAAAACAGAATACTTGTGAGGTAAATAAGAATTGATGAGATCAGTGAAGAACTGATCCCCCACCAATTTAAAGGGATTGGCTTCTCTGCATAAAAATGATTGTACACATAAAACGTTGTATAGTATCTTAAAATAGCAACCGTTATAATAAACACCAGGGCCACCAAGGCGTATATAACTTTTTGTTTCTTCTCATATATACGTGGCAAAAGAAAAAAAGCGTTACCATATACAATCACAAAATAGGAACCCACATTAATGGCCGAGTATACCATTGCCTGCCCGATAGGGTCATAGGGCATGATAGATAATACATGCACTGCATATAGTACAATCCAGATGATCCACTGTATATGTTTTAGCGAAATTGCTCTGCCGGTTAACCTCATTCCCAAAACTAATTTTTATGCTTACAGCAGGTATAAAATTTAAACGGAATACCCTTTTCTTTCAACGGATAGAAGCGTTGTAAGAGGAAAACTATTGGTTGAAATATGCCATGAACATGTTGAATACAAGTTGGAAGGATATACCAGCGCCTCATTTTTGTTTCAAATTTTGATAATATGATACGATATGTAATCGCATGCTTTGTACTGTTTATGAATATCGCAACAGCGCAGGCACAAACAAATGATACCATCAGCATCAACCCATCACAGGTAAACACCAAAGTGTTAATACCCGGCACACACCGCTGGCTGGTGTATTTTAAAATGGGAAAAGACAGCACCCGCAGTCATTACCAGTTCTGGACAAGGAAAATTGACCTGACACAATACAACGGAAAAGAGGCCATCAGCATTACACAGGAATGGGAAAACAATGACACCATTGTTCACAAAGTATATTCTGTTTGCGACAGGAAAAGCTTTGCTCCATTTTATCATGAAACATGGAACAAGGGGAATAACAGCACAGCTTTTAATTTTCTTACAAGGGAAGCTATGGTAAACGGCAGGCCCATCACCGGTTCTGATGCAGACAGTAACAAGGCAAAACGATACAGAGCTTTTGAAAAATCATTCGGTACGTATGTATTGAACTGGCATCTTGACCTGGAAGTATTTCCTTTGCTGCCTTACAAAAACAATACAACCTTTGCCATCAATTTCTACGATCCCGGTTTTACTGCACCAGCTATTGTTTACTACACAGTAACCGGCAGCATCACTATAACGGGTTACAACGGGCAATCCATCGACTGCTGGCTATTGGCACATGATGATAATGACCGGATGAAGAATCATGAAGTGTTTTACATCAGCAAGGAAACGAAAGAAGTATTAAAGCTGGAACAACAATTTGGAGACAGGTACAGGTATAAAATAAAAATACCTTTTAGCAATTAATTAATACCATGTTGTTTTATTAAACACATAGTTACATAGCTTACATATAGTTCAAAAACTATGTTTCTTTTTTTGCTTTTCCTATGCAACTGTGTGTTTTTATTGTACAACACGTCAACTACTAAGCAAGATGGGATATGGTTAATCCCTTGTGCCCCTTGCGGTTCCTGGCGCTCCTTGCGTTACAGCTTTTCTCTCCAACACTTATAAACCCAAAAATCAATGAAACAGATTCATCTATATTAGCTGGCTCGCTGATTATACAAGGTTTAAAGCGGTAACGCAAAGAACGCAATAGACCGCAATGATCGCAAAAAGGTCTTTGTGTATTTCACGTAATTCTTACTTAAGAATGCAATTAACCCGGTAGAACCAGAAATGATTGTATCAATAGCTAATTTTAATAGCACAACACTTTAATTAATACAAACAAGAAAGCCGCAACTAATATGCGGCTTTCTTGTTTATTTTTTGTGCGGTTAGTGCATTCCCGGAATTAAGGGCCTGCCAATCAATTCCCTGAAAGGCCAGGGAACCGATGCTAATATCAGCACCAAAGCAACCAGGAAAAACCGGAATGCTTTTTTGTATTTTTCTTCATCACTTACAGCTTTTTTAGCCATGCCATGTCCCAGTGTGATCAGCACAATAGCCACAATCATTCCTAACGGATGTTCTACCCAGTAAAAACGAAAGAATCTGTCTTTCATAAAACTGGTACCTTCCGGCAAACTGGTTGTTAAAAAACCATAACGGCCCATCACTACCTGGTATAAACCCAGCAGCAGGGTAATATGTGCACTGATCATTGTGAAGAGCCACACTTTTTTATCACCGGCAGCAAATGCTTTCTTCCCTTTCCAGCCAGAATAAGCTTTTATAATTGAAACCAATAATAAAACCAGGATCACCCAACGTAAAAAGTTGTGTACATGTACCAGGCCTGTTTGCATATGTAATAATTTTAGGAATTGAAGATAAAGCAGCCAAAAGTAATAATCGAAGATTTTTTTGTGAGGCGTGAATCGTCAATCGTGAGTGGTGAGTGGTGAGTGGTGAGTGGTGAGTAAAAGATATATAAATAAACAACTCACGTCTCACGATTGACGACTCACGAAGACTATTCCACCCAATCTGCCACAAACAAATTCGTATCATGCGTTCCCCCGTTATTACGGTTAGATGCGAAGATGATCTTTTTGCCATCGGGACTAAACATCGGGAAAGCATCAAAACCCTTATCGCGGCTGATCTTTTCCAGGCCATTGCCATTAATATCCGTCAGGTACATATTAAAAGGGAACCCTCTTTTGTATTCGTGGTTGCTACAGAAAATAATATGCTTGCTGTCGGGCGTAAAATTAGGCGCCCAGTTGGCCTGTGCCAGGTTGGTGATCTGTTTGGCATTCTTTCCATCAGCATCTGCTACCCATACTTCCATATGTGTGGGTGCTACAAAACCCTGTGCCAGTAATTCTTTGTACTCTTTTATTTCTGCATCGGCGGATGGCCTGCTGGCGCGCCATACGATCTTCTTTCCATCCGGACTAAACCATGCACCGCCATCGTATCCAAGTGTATTGGTTATCTTTTTTTCTTTACCTGTAGCAAGGTTCATGATGTAAAGGTCAAGATCGCCATCTTTATCACTGCAATAGATCATTTTTTTTCCGTCGGGCGAAAGTGTTCCTTCTGCATCATATCCTTTGGCGGTGGTTAATTGCTTTACCATTTTTCCATTCAGATCGGCCATGAAAATATCATAGCTATCGTACAAAGGCCAGATATATTTGTTGCCAAATTTTGCCCTGTCTGGCAAAGGCGGGCAGGTATCAGCGCCTTTATGGGTAGATGCGTAAATAATATGTTTGCCATCTGGCAAAAAATACGCACAGGTAGTACGACCCTTTCCGCTGCTTACCATTTTATAGGTAAATTTTTCATCAGCTTTGGTGGGTATTTTACCAATGAAGATCTGATCGCAATACAATCCTTCTTTCGGGTTGGTACGTTGAAAAATGATTGATTTTCCATCATAACTCCAGTAAGCTTCTGCATTATCTCCCCCAAAAGTTAACTGGCGAATATTCTTAAAATGCTTTTCTCCTGCAAACAAAACAGAATCCGTTTTTTGGGCAATGAGGCATGTTACAGAACTGATAAGTAATGAAAGCGTAAACAGAAAGCCTTTTCTCATATTAGTTTTGTTAATATTCGGCAAAAATAAGGATGGGGGAACAGTCTTTTGTCAGTAATTTGTCACTACATTCCCCGTACACTTATTTTTGCCTGATGAAACGATGGAGTGTAGTTCTGTTAACCGTACTTATGGCAGCCTGCCATACTGAGCCAAAAAATAAAGTGCCGGACACCTTACGGCCCGATGAGATGCCCGCACCTGTGCAGCAATTATTTAAACAGGTTGAGCAAAACCGCGACAGTATTGGGTTGCGGCTGCGATTAGTAAATGCGCTGGATAGCTTAGGCGCCTATCAGCAGGCTTTAGGACAGATGGATTCGCTGATCAGGAAAGACAGCCTGAACTACGGTTTATGGTACAGGAAAGCCCTTTTACAGGAATCTACAAAAGATACAAGCGGCGCCCTGCGCTCATACCGGTATGCCATCCGCATTTACCCTTCGCCCGATGCCATGCTGGCCGCAGCTAATTTACTGGCCGAAAAAAAGGATTCTACCGCAGTATTGCTTTGTAAGCAGGTGGCCGACCTTCGACTTGGCAGGGAATACACTGCGCATTGTCATTTTATTACAGGCGTCTTTCTTGCCAGAACGGGTAATAAACAAAAAGCAATGGAGGCATTCAATAATTGTCTCTCCAACGATCTGAATTATACCGAGGCGTATATGGAGAAAGGATTTTTGTTGTACGATGCTAAAAAATATAACGAAGCCCTGCAGGTATTTCAAACACTGGTAACGGTTAAAAATACGTATGCCGATGGCTATTACTGGCTGGCCAAATCTTATGAAGCTTTGCAAAACAAGGCAGAAGCCATTGCCAATTACCAGAAAGCCCAACTATTAGACCCCGCTTTGAAAGAAGCTGCCGAAGCCCTGAAAAGACTTGGTGCCAAATAAAATAACAACAGCAACATAAAATTTCTCAATTTCGCGATACCAAAAGAAAGATATGCCCATTATTGCCCCTTCCCTGTTAAGTGCTGATTTTCTGAACCTGCAGAAAGATTGTGATATGCTGAATGCCAGCCAGGCCGATTGGTACCACCTTGATGTAATGGATGGCCGGTTTGTGCCCAATATCAGTTTTGGTTTCCCGATAATTGAACAGGTTCGCAAAGCCACTACCAAAGTATGCGATGTGCACCTGATGATACTGGAACCGGGCCATTATGCAGAAGCATTTAAAAAAGCCGGTGCCGATATCCTCACGGTTCATTTTGAAGCCTGCCCGCATTTACACCGCAACCTGCAACAGATAAAAGGACTGGGCATGAAAGCAGGCGTGGCCATCACCCCACATACACCCGTTCATTCATTGAGCGATATTATTCATGAAATTGATATGGTTTGCCTGATGAGTGTAAACCCCGGTTTTGGCGGTCAAAAATTCATCCCCTATACCCTCGATAAAATCCGCGCATTAAAGCAGATGATCAAAGAAAGATCATTACCTACTTTAATTGAGATAGATGGCGGCGTAACACTTGAAAACGCCCCCTCCATTTTAGAAGCCGGCGCCGATGTACTGGTAGCGGGCAATACAGTGTTTAAATCTGCCAACCCCAGTGCGGTGATTGCGGCGTTGAAAAAGCTATAGGTTATTTTGGAATTTTGGAATTGGGAAATTGGGAAATTTAAGCAGTAAAGAAGTAAGAAGCCGCGACGCGGCTTTCCCAATTTCCCAATTTCCCAATTTCCCAATTTCCCAATTTCCCAATTTCCCAATTTCCCAATTTCCCTCCTCTCTCTATCCACACCTGTGTATAAGAAACCTTAGGTTTTGATATTGGTAAACAATTAAATTTGAAATGGATGTGTAAAAAGTACCGTATCATTATCATCAAACCTTAAACCGAAACAGATTGACTGACACCATCATCAACCTCGAGTCCGTTAACCCCATTGAATTTTTTGGAGTAAACAACGGAAAATTAGATTTGCTGAAAAAGAAATTCCCATTGTTAAAGATCCTCTCCCGCGGGACGCAATTAAAACTGAGCGGGGCTCCGGAACAGATTGAAACAGCAAAAGAAAAAATTGATCTCATCATTCAGTATCTCGAAAGAAACGGCCACCTGAGTGAAAATTATTTTGAACAGATTTTAGGCGGAGATGATGCGGAAACCATCGACAATTTTGTGGACCGCAACCCTAACGACATCCTCGTATTCGGACCCAATGGAAAAACGGTAAGGGCCCGTACACAGAACCAGAAAAAAATGGTGCATGCTGTAGACCGCAACGATATTGTATTTGCGATCGGACCGGCAGGTACCGGTAAAACCTACACAGCCGTTGCATTAGCGGTAAGGGCATTAAAAAATAAGCTGGTAAAAAAGATCATCTTAACACGTCCGGCAGTAGAAGCAGGTGAAAGCCTGGGATTTCTTCCCGGCGACCTGAAAGAAAAGATCGATCCTTACCTGCGGCCTTTGTATGATGCGCTGGACGATATGATACCGGCCGATAAACTCGGTTATTATATGACCACCCGCACCATCGAGATCGCACCACTGGCGTATATGCGCGGACGAACATTGGATAATGCATTCATCATCCTGGATGAGGCGCAGAACACCAATGATCTGCAGTTGAAGATGTTCCTTACCCGTATCGGCGCCAACGCAAAAGCCATTATTACCGGCGACCCCACACAGGTAGACCTGCCAAGGAATATGCGAAGCGGTTTGGAAAAATCAACGCGCATCTTACAAAACATTGATGGTATTGCCCATATCGAATTAACGGAAGAAGATGTGGTTCGTCACAGATTGGTTAAAGCCATCATCAAAGCCTACGAAAAAGAACATGAAAAAGATGAGGCGGAACACGGTCATCATCACAGATAAGATAAACTAAAAAGGTCTCAATGTATTGAGACCTTTTTAGTTAGTTATTTTTCTCTGCGAAAACTCCCGTTTCTCTGCATCTCTGCGGTGAAAAAAATATTCACCGCAGAGACAGGGAATAACATGAGCTTACGCAGAGTAGTTTTATTTTTCGCCTAAGATTTCATGGCCTAATTTATCCCTTTTAGTCTCGAGATATTTTAAATTGTGTTTGTTGGGATGCATTTCAATCGGTACAATTTCTACCATCTCCAACCCATAGCCTTTCAGGCCTGCACGCTTGCGGGGGTTATTACTCATCAATTTAAGTTTGGTAGCGCCAAGATGGCGTAATATCTGTGCACCAACACCATAATCCCTTTCATCCATCCCAAAGCCTAATTTAAGATTGGCTTCTACGGTATCCATCCCTTCTTCCTGCAGTTTATAGGCGCGCAGTTTATTGATCAGGCCAATACCTCTTCCTTCCTGGTTCATATATAAGATAATGCCCCTGCCTTCTGTTTCCACCATTTTCATGGCAGCATGCAATTGCTCACCGCAATCGCAACGCAGGCTTCCCAGTATATCGCCCGTAAAGCAACTGCTGTGTACGCGGGTAAGTACGGCTTCGTCTTTGGTCCAACTGCCTTTTACCAATGCCAGGTGTTCTGCACCGGTCATTTTTTCTTTAAAAGCCACCAGCGTAAAATGGCCATATTTGGTAGGCATATCCACCCTTACCAATTCTTCTATCAAAGAATCGAACCGCAAACGGTAATCGATCAAATCTTTAATGGAAATGATCTTCAACCCAAACTTTTTCGCGATCTCAGTCAGTTGAGGCAATCTTGCCATGGTGCCATCCTCATTCATCACTTCTACCAATACACCTGCCGGCTCCAGTCCTGCCAAACGGGCCAGATCAACTGCCGCTTCTGTATGACCGGTTCTTCTTAAAACACCCCCATTTTTTGCCCGCAGGGGGAAAATATGTCCGGGCCTGCCCAATACAGCCGGTTTGGTAGTATGATCAACCAGCGCCTGTACAGTTTTGGCCCTGTCGTGTGCAGAGATCCCTGTAGAAGTGCCTTCCCCAATCAGGTCAACCGATACGGTAAAAGCCGTTTCGTGCAAAGAGGTATTGGATGTTACCATCGGCTCCAGTTCCAGCTCTATGCAACGTTGCTCTGTTAATGCGGCACAGATCAGTCCACGCCCCTCTTTGCTCATAAAATTGATCACTTCGGGGGTTGTATGCTGGGCTGCAATGATAAAATCGCCTTCGTTCTCACGATCCTCATCGTCAACAACAATCACCATCCTGCCCTGGCGGATATCCTCAATCGCATCTTCGATCCTATCTAACATAAATATTTAATTGAATGGCAAAATTACAAATGATGTTCTGTAATTGGGCCAATAACTGCCTGAAAAGACAAACTGTTAACGATTTTTACCAATAACGCAAATAATTACCATATAAAAACGGTTGATTTTAGCGGTAAATACCTGATTGCTCCAAACAGATATTTCCGGTGCTTAGCTTTTTAAAAAATGCACCATGATTTGCCGGAGATCACTCATTAGCTGTTTGCTGTTGCTGCCTTTTATGACATCAGCCCAAAGCACAACGGGCAGTATACAGGGTACTGTAAAAACAGCCACGGGCGAAATATTAATGGGCGCCACCGTTAAATTAATACATGAACCAACGGGCAGCACCTATTTTTCGAAGACCAGCAAACAGGGTATTTTTCTTGTTAACAGCATTACTCCCGGCGGGCCTTTTACACTGGAAGTATCCTTTATTGGGTATGGCAATGAAAAAAGAAAGTCCATTTTTCTAAGCCTTGGCGAGGACCTGAAGATAGACATTGCCTTATCTCCCCAATCAACATTACTCAGTAACATAATTCTGAATGCAACGGCAAAAGCGAACAGCGCAGGCAACGCCGGTGTTGCCACCATTATCGGTAAAGAAAAAATCAATGACCTGCCCACAGTAGGCCGTAACCTGCATGATTATTTGAGAACCGTACCACAGGCCAAACTGGTAAACAGTTTTGAAGGGGCAGTTTCTTTTGCAGGACAAAACAACCGTTACAATGTTTTTTATGTTGATGGCGCTTTAAACAATGATGTATTTGGTCTTTCTGCATCAGGTACCAATGGAGGGCAGGCCGGTATTGCACCATTATCTATTGATGCCATCGATCAGTTCCAGGTGGCTGTTTCACCGTATGACGCTTCTGTTGGAAATTTTACAGGAGGAAGTATTAATGCAGTAACAAGAACGGGTTCAAACAGAACAGCGGGATCAGTGTATCATTTTTTTAGTAACAGGCACATGGCAGGAAAAATACCTGTACAAAAAAATGAACCAACTGCGCAACAAAATGATTTTGCCACGCATACCTCGGGCTGGCGTTTACAGGGGGCATTTGTTCAGAATAAATTGTTTTATTTTCTCAGTGCAGAAATACAAAGAGACCGTTTCCCCAAACCGTTCAACATCAGTCAATACGAGGGCAAGACCAAAGAACTAAGCAAAATAAAAATATTAGCCAATACATTACAATCAACCTACCATTACGATGCCGGAAGTTTTACAGATGCTACTGAAACAGTTAATGCAGACAGGTTAGTGGCGCGGTTTGACTGGAACATTAACAGCAGGAACAAACTATCCATCAGTAACCGTTACACAAAAGGGCAACGGGTAAGCACCTATGCCGGCAACAGTAATACCATTCATTTCAGTAACGACGGTTTTCTTTTAAATACGATCACCCATTCAGTTTCTGCAGAATGGAGAACGGTGATCGCTAACCGGATGGGCAATAAATTATTAGTAACCTACACAAACGTAACAGATGACCGTAGCCCATTGGGTAAAGCTTTTCCACGTGTGAGGATTAATGATGGAGAAGGAGCTTTTGTTTTTGGTTCAGACAACAGTTCCGGCATCAACCTTTTAACACAAAAAAACTGGGCGTTACTGGATAAACTCAATTTTGTATCGGGCAAACACCTGTTAAACATGGGCGTTGAGATGGAGTACCATTCCGTTCACAACGCATTTATTCAAAACAGTTTTGGTAACTATACTTATTCATCGTTAGGAGATTTTCTTACAAATGATCATCCTTCGGTTTACCAACTGGGCTTCCCTTTATTGGATAATACCATCAATGATGGAACCGCTTCCTCTGCCAGGTTTTCTGTTATGAAAGTTTCGCTGTTTGTCAATGATGAAATAAGGCCATCACAAAACATATCGTTCCATTTTGGTTTGCGTGCAGACCACTATCGTTTTCTTACAAAACCTGCGGGTGATGATTATGTAAACAACACAGCCATCCCAACATTTTCCAAATACTGGAATATAGAAGGTGCACAATCAGGTGTAGCGCCTGCAATACCGCTTTCTGTTTCTCCCAGGATTGGTTTTATGTATCGCGTGCCGGCAAAAAAGCTCATCATACAGGGAGGAATGGGTTTGTTTTCAGGGCGCATTCCTTTAGCATGGCCGGGTGGGCTCTATACAAATAATGGATTGTTGATTGGTGCATACAGGGCAAATGCTGCACAGTTACATACCATCCGTTTCAGGCCCGATCCTTATCATCAATGGACCGCTGCAGAAACAGGTGCGGTGATCAATAAAGAACCACTGAATCTTATGTCGGAAAAATTTCAAATGCCCTCACTGTTCAGAACATCAGTATCAATTGAGAAAAAAATTAGTAATGGTTTGTCGGTGAAGTTTGAAGGAATATTCAGTAAAAATATTAATGAGATCAGTTACACAAATATCAACCTGCTACCGGCAACAGACCATGCATCCGGACCGGATAACAGGCAGGTATACCCCATCATTAACAATGGCCGTATTCCATTGAACGCCGATAGCTCCAACCCTTATGACTATGTGATCCTGTTGGGTAACAACAAAGGCAGAAAAGGATATTCCCACAGTTTCACAGCCACCATTTCAAAACAACATACAAACGGATGGAATTGGGAAGCAAATTATACTTACGGTAAATCAATGGCAGTGAATGATGGAACAGCTTCCATCAATGTGAGTCAATGGAGATTGACAGAAACAGTGAATGGCCGGAATTTTCCAACACTGGCTGTTTCAGATTTCAGTATGGGCCATCGCATTTTTGCGCATGCAGGAAAAAGATTTTCTGTGAACAATAAAAACAATGCATTTACCATTTCGTTGACCTATACCGGCCAATCGGGTTCACCATTCAGTTATGTTTATACAGATGGCAGCATAACAAGGGACGATGGGATGTTTGGTGCATACGATCTTATTTATGTCCCCACCCAAACAGATCTGGATAAAATGATTTTTCTGCCCAATACCATTAACGGCAATACTTATACAGGGCTGCAGCAAAAAGAAGCGTTAGATCTGTATATCCTGAACAATACCTATTTAAACAACCGCCGCGGAAAATATGCAGAAAGAAATGGCAGCCGTACACCATTTACACAAAGTTTTGATTTAAGACTGAAACAGGATTTGAAAGTCAGGATAGGAAAATATTATTACCAGCTACAATTAACTGTAGACATCTTTAATTTAGGCAACCTGTTTAACCCCAATTGGGGATTACAGTATACGGTACCATTTAATCATTTTGGCCTGATCAGTTTTGCAGGGTATACAAACCAAAATTCTTTTATTCCACAATACCGTTTTAACCCGATTTTTTTACAGACCACCCCATGGACAGTTTATACGGGTACTATACCCGCATACGCATCGCGCTGGAGCAGCCAAATGGGAATCAGGGTTACATTTAATTAAATAAAATTATAATACCAGTTCCACTCAAACCCAGGCATGGTGGGCCGGAGGACAATAATTTCAAACAGAATTAGTATTAGCTATATACCATTTTATCACCATTTAATCAACATTATCTTTCTATTCCACTATTATTTTAACATTAATTTGGAAATATGGGGTAAGAAACGGCTTATATGTATGATATTTGCCGAATCTAAAACTATGCTTATATGCGAATTTTAAAGAGATTTTGCTTGATGCTTCCGGCTGTATTGATGGCCCTGGCATCGATGGCTCAGGTTACCGGCGGTGCTGTTTCCGGTACTGTAAAAGACAGTAAAGGACAAGCTTTAGCCGGCGCCTCAGTTGAGGTTCTCCACGAACCTTCCGGTACCAAGTACAAAACTGTATCAGCAGCTTCAGGAAAATTCAATGTTCCTGCACTGCGTGTAGGTGGTCCGTACAAGATCACGGTCAGTTATGTTGGTTTAAAAACAGAGGTTTTTACCGACGTGTATATTCAGTTAGGTGAACCTTCTGTTGTAGACGTAACACTGGCAGAAACTTCTGCACAACTATCTGAAGTAGTGGTAACCGGAGCAAGCAGAAAAGGCGCGCTTATTTCAAAAGACAGAAAAGGTACCGCTACCAACATCAACAGACGCTTACTCTCCAGTCTGCCTACCCTGAACAGAAGTATCACTGACTTCACCAAACTAACTCCTCAGGCCCAGGGAACATCTTTCGCAGGCCAGGATAACCGTGCTATCAATTTCACATTGGATGGTACCATCTTTAATAACTCATTCGGTCTGGCTGCATTAAATGGTGGTCAAACCAATTCTCAACCTGTTTCATTGGATGCCGTTGAAGAGATCCAGGTGAGTCTTTCTCCTTATAGCCTGAAAGAAGCTGGTTTTACCGGTGCAAGCATCAACGCTGTTACAAAAAGTGGTACCAATACCTTACATGGTGGCGGTTTCTACAACAAACGTAACGAAGGCCTGGTAGGTACCAAAGCCGGTATGGCAGGTAAAGAAGCTGTTGTTACTAATGCATTCGATGTAAAACAATATGGCTTAAGTCTGGGTGGTGCTATTATTAAAAACAAATTGTTCTTCTTCTTAAACTACGAGAATGAGAAGAGAACCGATCCGGGATCCTTTTATGTAGCAGATAACGGAAGCAATACCGGCGGCGGTAATGTTAGCCGTGTAAAGACATCTGACCTGGATGCATTGGCTACCTACCTCAAAACTAAATTCAATTACGATCCGGGCGCTTATCAGGATTTCCCTCTCCTTACTACCAGCAATAAAGGTCTGGCAAGGATCGACTGGAACATTAATGATAAGCACAAGCTGAGCATCCGCGGAAACTATATGAAATCCAAACGTGATGTAGGGATCAGTAGCTCCGGTGCTTTTACATCAAGAGCTAGTTCTCAGTCAATGGCATTCCAGAATACAACGTATGAGATCAATAATGATATCTTATCATTTATTGGCCAGTTGAACAGCCGTTTCAGCAGCAAGGTAGCCAATGAGATCTCTTTTGGTTATACAGCAAACAGGGACTACCGTGCTTACAAAGCAAGCGCATTCCCAACTGTTGATATCCTTGATGGTACCGGCGACCGTAACTATATTTCATTCGGGGTGGATCCATTTACGCCCAATAACCGTTTGAATACAGATACATGGCAGTTCTCAGATAACCTTACCATTTATAGTGGCAAGCATACAATTACTGCTGGTGTTAGCTACGAATCATTTAAATATTACAATGCATTCACTCCTAATGCTTTTGGTACATTCACTTTCAAAAGCTTAGCAGATTTTTATACTTCTGCTGATGCTTATCTGGCTAATCCTGCCATGACAAGCAACCCGGTTCAATTAAGAAGATACCAGTATTCTATCAGTAATTTACCTGATGGCGGTGTTTGGGCTGCTGTTACCAAGGCAAAAAATATCGGCGCCTATATCCAGGATGATATTGAAATTGAAAAGAATTTCAACCTTACTTATGGTGTACGTTTTGACGTACCATACTTTACAAGCTCAGGCTTTGTAAATACAGAAGTAGATAATTTAAGCTTCCTTGATGAAAACGGACAACCGGTTAAATTAAGCACTTCCAAATTACCTTCTGCTTTATTACAGGTTTCTCCAAGGATTGGATTCAATTATGATGTTTCCGGAAACAAAACCACCCAGATCCGTGGTGGAGTTGGTTTGTTCACCGGCCGTCCTCCATTTGTGTATATCAGTAACGCAGTGGGTAACAATGGTGTGATCAGTGGTTCAGGTGTTTTTGATAATGCCGCAACGCTGCAATTCCCTTTCAAACCTAATACACCGGCAACTGTTCCTCCAAGCCTGCAGCCTACACCACTCACTCCTGCAGCGAGCTATAATATTGCTCCTGTACAGGATAATTTCAGGTATCCAAAAATCCTGAGAGCTAACCTGGCTGTTGATCAGAAATTATTCGGCGATATCGTAGGTGGCGTAGAAATAGTATTCACTCAGAGCCTGAATAATATTTTCTACTACAATGCCAACCTGGTTGCTCCAAAAGGTACTTTCAATGGTCCTGACAACCGTTTACGTTATGCCAACCCGGGTACTTTTACCAATGGTGTAGCATCATTAAACACTGCCGCATCTGCTATCAGGATCAATTCTAAGATCTCTGATGCTACTGTGTTGAAAAGCGGACCTTACGGACAATCAATCTCTGCAACCATTAAATTTGAAAAACCACTTAAGAGCAAAGGTCTTGGCTGGTTACTCGCTTATAACTATGGACGTACCAGAGATTACATCTCAGGCGGATCTATCGCCTTCTCAAGCTGGTCTGGTAACCGTACTGTTAATGGTAACAACAGACCTGATATCTCTTTAAGCGATAATGATGTTCCTAACCGTGTTATTGCTAATATCAACTACAGAACTGAACTTGGCAAAAATGCTGCTATCCAGTTCTCATTATTTAGCCAGACACAGAACCAGACCGTGAGCGCATTCCAAACCCGTTTTAGCTACGCCTACACAGGCGACTATAATGGTGATGGCGTGAGTGGTAATGATTTAATCTATGTTCCAAAAGATCAAAGCGAAATGAACTTTGTTGCTGCAGGTGGTTTTACTGTTCAGCAACAGAAAGACGCTTTTGATGCATACATCAACCAGGACAAATACTTAAGCTCACGCAGGGGTAAATACGCAGAAAGAAACGGAGGTATATTGCCTTATGTAACACGTTTTGATGTATCTGTGATGGTTGAATTATTCGGAAACATTAACAAGAACAGGCATACCATACAGTTGAGGGGTGATATCTTCAACTTCGGTAACCTTATTAACCCTGCTGCAGGCGTAGGTTATTCAGTTAACAGCACCTCTGTACTGGCTGCAAAAGGTGTGGATACGAATGGTAACCCTGTATCTTCTTTCAACTCATTTAACGGCGGATTAAATTATACTACCTGGAGAAAAGGTACTACCATCTTCGACGTATGGCAGGCCCAATTCGGTATCAGGTATATCTTCTAATCTGAGTGCTGAATAAATAAAAAACCCGTCCCTGCTAAGCCGGGACGGGTTTTTATTTATTGATTCAATTAGTAATTAGTAATTAGTAATAAATAACGTGTGTGGTATTGAAATTTATGTGCTGATATGTTTTATTTTCAAAAGCATTTAATACGGCAGTTATTCTGTATTTCAAATCTTTTAAAACGCATAGATACATAGGAAACCCCAAAAGAAACATAGCTTTTACACTACATGCCCTGTTTCCAATCTACCTACTACATAAGGTGTTAATTACTAATTACTAATTTTTAATGGCTTTGTTGCATGAATAGCTTCTATTTGTGCAGCCAGCCTTTTAATTTATTTAAACTGTCAATTTACTTTTATACTTATTGGTTTTGCAACCTGTAACATAACATTTAAGATCTTGCAACCGATAGCTACCTCTGTTTTTTGGTTGCAAACTTCCCTTGCAG